>OGEN01000113.1_pt1 | contig 129043 bp, 109 predicted proteins | sample 1570671 | NCBI WGS metagenome assembly OGEN01 (sample SAMEA2582128, study PRJEB24529) | metagenome | biome: Human gut stool | place: China | collected 2011 | reverse complement strand
CTTTCGGTACGTTTTGTTTCTGTACCGGAATTAATCAAAGATTAGAATAACCATAAATGTTTTTATACGTTAATCATACGTATGTATATATGTATATATTTGTTTTTGAGTATCTTTGTGTGCTATAAATAAAAAATAAAAGACATGAGCACTTATTCGTATAAAAATCCGAAGTTTATAAATTCCCCTAAAGGGATGGTTGAAGTTGTAGAAGTGATTTATGACGGCAAAGATGATCCGGCCTATTCACTGGCTATTATTAAATGGGAAAATACCTATAAATTAGGTATTCGTTGGAACATCGCTTATAGTGAATGGGACGATTACCGCAAACAGAACGGGCAAGATGAATGTATAGGTAATCCACAGTCGAGAGGTATTCCCACCTGGTTTGTTTTGCCCGATGATATGATGTTTAGTGAGAAGTTCAGCGGTGCGATGCAGAGGCTTGATGAATTAAGAAAAGGTAAATAAGTAATGGAACAGGGAGAAATCATATTATACCAGCCGGATGAAGCGGTCAAGTTGGAAGTGAGGTTGGAAGATGAAACCGTTTGGCTGACACAAGAACAAATAGCCGACTTGTTCGGGACTAAAAGGCCAGCTATTACCAAACATTTGAACAACATTTACAAAAGCGGCGAACTTGATATAGATAGCACATGTTCCATTTTGGAACATATGGGTAATGACGGCAAACAGAGATATACTACTAAATATTATAATCTTGATGCGATTCTGTCAATAGGATATCGGGTTAATAGCAAGAACGCAACCCTTTTTAGGAAATGGGCGAATAGTGTATTAAAGGATTATCTTTTAAAGGGGTATTCCATTAATAAACGTTTGTCAGAACTTGAAAGGACTGTCGCTCAACATACCGAGAAGATAGACCATGATCCGCTTCAGCTTTCCCAGCAGCCCGTCTATCAGCAGCCTTGTCCTGTAAAAGCCTGTCTGGTGCGAGAGCTTTGTCAGTTGGTTCAGATTGTTCGCCATTCCCGCCAGGCTGCGCAGCAGCGCATTCTCTTCAGGCGTATGCCTTGCCGTAACGGTGGCCGCCAGTGCCACCTCCCTGATATAGACCGCCAGACTCCGGCCGGACTTCCTTGCCCTGAATCTGAGAGCCTCGTAGCTGACGGGGGAGAACTTCACTGTCACTCCCTTGGTCAGCTTCCGCGTCCTGCCCAGTGCCGGACGGCCGCGTTTTTTCTTCATCTCATTCATATCCTTTGTCATATGTTTTTTCTTTTTCGTCCGTACTTCTTTCATTCCAAAATCTGCGACCGGCGGGAGTGGATTTACCCTCCCTGCAACCGCCGGGCGCTGGGGAGCAAGGGTTTTCGGGAATCCGGAAACATAACCTTGCTATTACTATTACAGAATCCACCCTTCAAAACAACAGGAAATATTAATATCAATGGTTTCAGATAACCGTTTCCATTCCTGGTCCGGAAGGTGACAATGAAAGTATATCCGCCGGAGGTGTACCTATATTTTCTACAGTCATCCGTTCCGGCTGATATACGACCGGCAGTCATTCACACGGTCTGACAGTCACCGGTACTCTAAAGTTTCCTCCAGCGTTCGATGTCTTGCCGGTAGGTTTCAAGATGCCGTCTTGCCAGATTCTCCAGCAGCCCGGATACGCTCATTCCCCGGCAGCCCAGTCTCAGGACGATCATGTCCAGGGCACTACGAGTTTCCTCACTGATGAACACGGCTTTAGGTCCCTTGATTTTAGGGGGAATGAGATAAGTTTCCCGATACTTTTCCAAAGCCGGGCGCTTCGGTGCCTTCTCCGGCTTTGCCGGCTGTGGGCAGGTTCCGTCAAGTATCTCCCTGAGGGTACTTCCCAACTTCTCACACAGGACGGCCATACGGTGCGTATGTCCTTCCGCCATCGTTTTTCCCACAAGGGGCATGTCTTCTTTTCCTTCTTTCATAGAAACTTGGATTTACGTTGATACGATGGTTTCCCATATACCGGGAAACCGATTGTCGCCGGCAAATAAAACGATAAAAAACAGACGGATCGACACTTAGGGTTCTGTTGGCGTATTCTTCTGTATCATTCTCTGCTTCAGGGTGTACGGACGGTGAGAACTTCATTATTATACGCATCGGAAGCAGGGCATGAACTTTACGGATGCAGTTGCAATCACTAAAGACCGATTGCAACCATTAATGATTATAACCGGTCATTAATGGTTGGTTATAATTATTAATGGCCGGTTACAAACACTGATGCCCGCATCAGTGTTTGTCCGGCAGGCATCTTTCAGTCCGGATATGGAAGAACATCCTGATAACCGGCCTCTTTACCGGGATGGGACAAAACTGATGGACATCCGTCATGTTCATAAGCGTCTCCACGATAACATTTGGCGCATCTTTCTATTGTATAAATCAATAAAAGTACATCTTATGAAAAAGAAAGATCGCTTCGATTCCAATTGAATATCTATTCCGGACATCTGATGACATATAATGACATCTGATGAAGGGCCGGAACCATATCCGGGAACAATCATTTACTTTGCGGATGAAACAGGCACGCATATGGTGTCAAAGGTAGTCATCCTGTCTTGAAATTCAGGATGTTCCGCTGGGATTCACTAAATTGCGGCACGGAATCCGGATCCGAAGAGAGAATGAAACAGATGTCAAACCTGAAATTACAGTGATTATGGAAATAGTGAACATTGAGGCAAGGACCTTCGAGGCGATGCTCTCGGCCTTCCGGACGTTCGCGGACCGGCTGGACACCCTCTGCCGGCTGTACGGCGACATAGAGGAGAAGAAATGGCTGGACAACCAGGAGGTGTGCCTGCTGCTGAAGGTCAGCCCGAGAACCCTGCAGACCCTCCGTGACAACGGCACGCTGGCATACACACAGATCTGTCACAAGACTTATTACAAGCCCGGGGACGTGGAAAGTATCATCCGGATAGTGGAGGAGCGCCGCAAGCGGGCTGAAAGTATGGGAAGGTCGATCTGAAAGGCCATGAAAAACGAATGTCGAACAAAAAAAGATCAAGTCATGATGAATACCGATAACCGTCTGCTCACCCGTGAGAGCAGCGAGCATATAAGAGAGTTCTTCTCTACCGTCGAGCGTCTCTCCGTTTCCATGGAGCGTCTCTTTGCCGGCAGGTCACCGGCGATGGCGGGCGAGAACTTCTATACGGACCGCGAACTGGCTGAAAAGCTGAAAGTGAGCCGCCGCAGCCTGCAACAGTACCGGGACAGCGGTCTGCTTGCCTTCACCCGGCTAGGCGGCAAGATACTGTACCGTTCTTCCGACATCGAGAAGCTGCTTGACGGCTGCTACAGGGAGGCGAGAACCAGACCGGAGGAACTTTAGAAAAGTTCCGTACGGGATCGTGAATGAAGGGGCGGGCGGTTGTCATACCGGCCGTCCCTTCGTTTTCTTTCCACCGGATGAACGACTTTAATTTGCTCATAAAGTATTTATACACAGAGTGTTTTCTTTATAAATTATGATCCGGTGACGACATTGGCATAACATGGCGGGACATGGAAACATTTTTCCGGTATGGCAATAAGATACGGGGATTCCATTATAAAAAAAGACCCTTATTTTATTATGTCATTATGTTATTCTGAAATTGGGGCGGGCTGCCCGTGTATCGGTGGAACGGTCCGTTCCTGTAATGGCGGCACATCCCGTACTGATATCATTATCCGCCGGCAATGTTGTTTCCCGGTCTTGCCGGAGTGACCTTATGCCGGCCGGTGACAACCGCATGTCCGTGTGTAAACATGGCGGCGCATAAAAACAGGCACACCCTCCGGGCTCCTGTCCCGTCGGATGCGCCTGTCTCCATCATGTCATATACAGCCGGACTACTCCGGCCCATGCCTCTATCTGAGTATCGGATTCGAGAGCAGTATCTTGTAATAGGCCACCCCGCCAATCTCTACCGGCATCCTCGCCATCATGAACTGCACGCTCTTCCTCTCCACCTTCGCCTGCCGCATGAGCCTCTGCACGATAAACCCGGCCGAGAACCTTGCGCATCTTTTATCCTTCCAGACGATGAACCCCTCGCTGTCGTCGGCCCGGCAGATATACCAGTCACCCGTCTCGTCATCGTGGGCGAAGTTCACCCGTCCACCGCCGAGGATTCCCAATTCGATTGACATCGTCTTTGACAGATAGACGGTTCCCCTGCTGTCAAGGTTGATGGTCCGCTTTCCCTTGTATGTGACTTCCTGCGGACGGGAGTTTTCCCTGTTGTATACTATCAGTGCCATAATTGTCTTTCTTTTATCGGTTGAACTGTTTTCGTTTTTCAATACATGAAGCTTTCCACCGCCAGCATCCGGCTTCTCCATGCGAAACCGCTGTGGGTACGTACCGCGTCCACTATCCTGCATACTTTCTGCGATATGGCCGATGCCGAGATACCCATGCATTCCGCCAGTGCCTTGAACGAGAACTGCGCCTCATAGAACCTGAGCATGAACATCCGGTATTCCTCGTAGGAGAACTTCTGCCTTACGAAACGCAGTATGTCCTTAACCAGCCTCTCGCACCCGTTCAGGTCGTCCTCGGAAAGGAATTTTGCCTCCTCGCCACATCGGAGGAAGAAATCATCTTCAGGGTGTGCATACCGGTTCTCCCTTTTAATCTTTACCAGGGCCGCCTTTTTGTAGCATCCGATGAAATACGCGTCATAGTCCGTTATGTCCTTTCCGGGAACCAGCACCTGCCTTCTTACGAAAAGGTAGGTGTCATGGAAATTGTCCTCGTCCAGCATTCCGTACCGGCGTAACGTCCCTCTCAACCTGTCATAGGATTTTGTGAACCACTCGTTGAACAGTCTTTCCTTTTCTGCGCTCTTGTCTGCCATAGCCTTATGTTTTTTTTGAGTCGTACATTTGTACGTTATACATGGCCTACACGGGTAGGCATTCTTATTTCTTGTGCTTCCTCCAGTTTGTTTTTCGGCGGTCTCCGGCAAGGCTTGCCGTGAAAAAATACGCTCACGCGAAGCGTGAGGAAGATTTTTTCACGAGCAACCAGCCCGCAGGGCCGCCTTGCGGGACCGGCCTGAAAAACAACTATTTTTGCCGCAAGAAATGAGGATGACAGATTACTTCCTTCTATCTATTGTCTGTCCGGTGAGAATTTAGATTCCATGCAGCTTTTCTGTCTTCGGTATGTTTGGAGAAATATTCAAGGATATGAAATGAGAACGGCAATACGTGATGTTGCGGAAGGAATGGATATGGGATTGGAAACAGGAAGCGTGCCCGGGTTTTCATGCAGTTTATACGGCGGTGTTGATTTTGAGGAGGATTACAGGGAAGTGACAGGATGGTCGGCTGTCGGAAAAGAAGCAATACCGGCGGACGTGGATATGGGCAAAACCACCCGTACATGCAATGCAGAGGGAGCAGGAGAGCCTTCACCACAGCCGGAGCCCCTTTTCATGCCGTATCCCGACATGAAAAGGGGCTCCTGGACAATTCTTTTCCTTTTTCCTTGTCGCACATGCACTACGTCGGTCGCAGTTTTCGCCTTCTGAATCAATTTTCCCGTCCGTCACCCGCGCATTCGGAGCGTTTTTCCGGCAGAAAATTTCACCGTACGGAAATTTTCTGCCGGAAACCGGAGGGAAAACGCGCAGATCCGCGGGGACGGCGGAACTTTGATGAAGAAGGGGAAAAATCACTCGTCCCGTAAATGCCTTCCCTCAGATGGCATCGCATATCTCCTTCTCCATCTTTTCCAGCTTATGGGACAGGACTTCCATGTCGCTGCTGATCTTCTGGTTGGTTATCCGGGCATATATCTGGGTGGTTTTCAAATCCGTATGACCCAAAAGACGGCTTACGGTCTCGATGGGCACACCGTGCGAGAGCAGCACGGTGGTGGCGTTCGTATGCCGGGCAACATGGTAGGTCAGCCGTATCTTGAAACCGCACTGCCTACCAAGTTCCTTCAATATGACGTTGCATCTGCTGCTGCTCGGTACCGGAAATACATGATCGTCCTTGGACAGCCCCTTGTACTTCTCTATGATGCGCCTGGGAACGTCCAGCAGGCGGATGTTGGACTCGGTGTTCGTCTTCCGCCGGCGGGTGATGATCCAGAGGTTGCCGTCGAAGAAGGTCTGGAGCCGGTCAGTCGTCAGCGCCTTCACGTCTGCGTATGCCAGTCCGGTAAACACCGAGAAGATGAAGAGGTCACGTACCAGTTCGCAGGTCCCGCTTTTCACCGGGACCTCCATCAGCGTCTGTATCTCACGCTCCGTCAGGTAGCCCCGGTCAACGCTCTCGAAGGAGTTGATGTACCCGGCGAAGGGATTGAAGGGAAGTGCACCGCTGTTGCGGGCGATGGAGATGATGTGCTTGAGCCCGATCATGTAACCCCATACGGTATTGGTGCGGCATTTCTTCTCCGTACGCAGAAAATACTCGAAGTTGTTGATGAAGGTCAGGTTGAGTTCCTTCAGGGGGATGTCGTCACGTCGGTACACTTTCGGGACGAACTCGCACAGGTGCTTGTATATGGTACGGTAGCGGTTGTATGTCCCCTGTACGCGGCTGTGTCCCACTTTCTTGATGAACTCCTCGTTGTGCTGTTCGAAGAGTTTCAGCAAAGTCTCCCGTTTCACGCCCAGTCCGAGGTAGACATCCCTCAGCCTGGCAGCAGTGACATAGCCGTCGGACTGCATCAGTTCCTGGTAACGACGGTTCACGTCCACACGTATCCGGTCAACCGCCGCATTGATTTTCTGTGCCTCGACGCTCTTGCCGGTGGCACGTGCCGTTTTCACGTCCCAAAGTTTCGGGGGTACGTCCAGCTTGCAGCTGAACTGCTTGATTTCGCCGTCCACCGTAAGACGGCACATCAGGGGGAGATAGCCGTTGGCTCTCTCGCTGCCCTTCTTCACGTAGAAGAGGATTTTGAAAGTCGATCTGCTCATACTCGTTTTCATACTTTTTTGATTGTTACAAAGTTAATATCAAGCGAGTTGTCTCCAAGTATGAAAAATTGTGCAAATTACTGAAATATAACCTGTTGTACCGTTTCTTGTTCCTATTATATCAGTAACGATATGGGAACTGAAGTCTTTCGCAACTTTTATCGAACCTCCTTTTTCAGCTTATGCAGTATTATGAGCTAAACACCTAACTGATTAGTGGACTGCATTTTTGCTGTATTATCATTAACCTTGCCTTTTTCTTTTACGTTTATTCCCGATAAGCGAACGTAGGAAATTCTCTTTGGCGAGGAATAGGCAGACTTCTTGCCGCTTACGCAGGCTCCCCGCAGGGTAGAACTGCGGGGGGCCTGCTCTCGACTGCGCTTCGGGCGGACTTCCGCAATTTGTTTCCTGAAAATGGTGCCGGATATGGGATTTTGCGTATCTTACCGGCGAATTCAATCCCAACGCTGACCCGATGATAAGATGCTGCATTTTTCTGATTTTCGCCGTGCTTCCGTTTTGCGGCTTGCAGGCGCAGGATACGGCCGTAGGCCCCGGTTATCCGGGGGCCGGGCATTTCGAGGGCGAGGTGGCTGCCGGGGCGACCTTTGGCTATGCCTCGCTCGGAAGCTTTGACAACGATGCGGCGGGTTTTTGTCTGGCCGCCGAAGGCCGCTACAATTTCCGGCGGATACCCTTCGACGCGGGTCTGCGGCTCGGCGGGTCGTGTTACTCGCGGCTGGCTGCGGGCGTCTGCTCGAAGGACCCTTTTATGATGTTCAGCCTGATGGCCGTTGCGGATTACAACCTGCATCTGACGCCGAAAGTGGCGTTGTTCGCGGGAGCAGGGATCGGTGGGGCGTATGTCCTCCGAACGGCCGAAGGGGCTGTCTCCGATACTCCGTCCAGCGACTGTGCGGCATTTTGCGTGATGCCGCGCGTTGGCTGCGAATGCTGGAACCGGCTGCGCGTCACGCTGGGTTACACCTGTACGGAGCGGGCCAACCGCCATCTGTCGCTCACGTTCGGAATAGCCATCGGCGGCGGGCGGCGGTAAGACGCTTATTCTTCCGGGAACCCTTGTGCCTTCAGCTTTATGTCCTGCCCGTCGGGCGTCACGAGGTAACAGCCCGTGGAGGCGGGGGTGATGTGGCCGATGACGTCCACAAGGCCCAGCCGCATGATCTGTTCCTGCATCGAAAGCGGCACGGTGAAGAGCAGTTCGTAGTCCTCGCCGCCGTTCAGAGCCGCAACGACCGGGTCCGAGTGCATCTCCTCGGCCAGCGCCGAGGTCTGCCGGGCGATCGGGATGCGTTCGAGGTAGATGCGCGCGCCGCAGGCCGACGATTTGCAGATCTGCATCAGGTCGCTCGCCAGGCCGTCCGAGAGGTCGATCATCGACGTGGGGCGGATCTTTTCTTCGGCCAGCGCACGGACGATGTCGGTGCGGGGGCGCGGCTTGAGGTATTTTTCAAGCAGGTATTCGTAGCCCTTGAACTGCGGCTCGGGGTTCTCCACGTCGGCGAGCACCCGCTTTTCGCGTTCGAGCAGTTGCAGGCCCATGTAGGCGGCCCCGAGGTTGCCCGTGATGCAGACGAGGTCGTTCTGCTGCGCACCGCTGCGGTAGACGACCTTCTCCTTTTTGGCGTAGCCAAGCGTGGTGACGGTGATGACCAGCCCCGTCATCGAGGCGCGCGTGTCGCCGCCCACGAGGTCGATCTCCTGCTCCTTGCAGGCGAAGGCGATGCCTTCGTAGAGGTCCTGAAGAGCTTCGACGGGCAGTTTCGACGAGACGCCGAGCGACACGGTGATCTGCGCCGGGAGGGCGTTCATGGCCAGGATGTCGCTCACGCCGGCCGTCACGGCCTTGTAACCCAGGTGTTTGAGCGGAAAATAGGTGAGGTCGAAGTCGACGCCTTCGTAGAAGGAGTCGGTCGTGCAGAGCACCGCTTCGCCGCGTCCCGGGGCGATCACCGCGGCGTCGTCCCCCGCGCCCTTGAGCGTCGAGGCGTTCTTCGGGGTGAATCCGCTGGTCAGCAGGTCGATGAGTCCGAATTGTCCGAGCGAAGCGATCTCGGTGCGCTTTTTCTGGTCCATGAATCTAAAATTTTTTACAAAATTAAGGAAATACTCTTGTTTCCCCAAAAAATAACGTAATTTTGCCCGGTCCAAATTACTAAAAGGGTTAGTTATGGTAAATATCGTCTTATTCGGCGCTCCGGGTTGCGGCAAAGGCACGCAGGCACAGCGCCTGAAGGAACACTACGGAATCGATCACGTTTCCACGGGCGAGGTGATCCGTGACGAGATTCGCCGGGGTACGGAACTGGGACAGAGCATGGAAGCCTACATCAAGGCCGGGCAGCTGGCTCCCGATGAGATCGTAATCGGCATGATCGACCACTATGTCACCGGGCACATGAACGCCGCCGGCTGCATTTTCGACGGCTTTCCCCGCACCACGGTTCAGGCCGAGGAGTTCGACAAAATCCTTGCCGGACACGGCCTGAAGGTCGATGTGATGATCGACATCCACGTCCCCGAGGAGGAGCTGGTGCGCCGCATCCTGCTGCGCGGCAAGGATTCGGGACGCGCCGACGACGCTTCGGAAGAGGTGATTCGCGGGCGTCTGGACGTTTACCGTGAGCAGACGGCCGTCGTGGCGGACTACTACGCCGCACAGGGTAAATACGCCTCGGTCAACGGTACGGGGACGATGGAGGAGGTTTTCTCCCGCATCGCCGCGGTGATCGACGGCCTGAAATAGCGGGGCAGGCCCGGAGGGGCCGGGAAGCGCTTCCGAAATGAAAATCGTCCCTGCCGGAGCTGTCTCCGGCAGGGACGATTTGTGTGAAATCCGAATCCGCCGGACGTCTCTTGTCGTTGCGCCGGGCGGGATACGGAAAAAGCCGCCCGTTTCCGGTGCGGCTTTTCTGTCTCGGTGCGGGAGCGCTCCTCCCTCGGACGAAGATTTAGAGTGCGTTCACGTGAAGCTGGATCGAGCTCTTCAGGTTCGCAGCCTTGTTCTTGTGCACGATGTTGTGCTTTGCCAGTTTGTCGAGCATAGCGGTTACCTTCGGAAGCAGGGCCTCGGCGGCGCTCTTCTCGGTGGTCGTGCGCAGGGCCTTCACGGCGTTGCGGGCCGTCTTGTGGAACAGACGGTTGTGAGCACGCTTCGTCAGGGTCTGGCGAATTCTCTTCTTCGATGACTTATGGTTTGCCATAATCCGTTAATTTTTATTTTTTACTTTTTTTCAGTCGTTTGGCTTGAAACGGCCTTGGCCGCTTTCGGATAGACCCGGGGGTCCGCTCCTCGAAAAGTTTTTTCACCCGTAGGGGGCGTGTTTGGCGGTGCATTTTTCGATTCCGGTCTCCCGTCTTCCTTTTTCGCGCCCCTCTTCCGGCCCCTTCGTTCGTAGCCCATAGGAGAGTCGAACTCCTCTTTCAAGAATGAAAATCTTGCGTCCTAACCGATAGACGAATGGGCCTTTACCACTATCGCATGCCCCGAACGGGGTTACTTTAGCGGTGCAAAGGTAAGCAAAAAAGTGACTTGTACAAAAAATATGCGAAAAAATTACGGATTTTTTGCCGGAAGTCCCTCGGACGGTCGTTTCTTGAGCTGTCAGCGCAGCCGTACGGTCCGCGTCTCGGGGTCGAAGCGGGCGTTTTCGCCCGAGAAGAGACGCTCGATCAGTCCGCTGCCGACCATCTCCCCCGCAGGGAGGTGGTGGAGCGAAGGGGTGTCGATCAGCGCCACCGAGTCGCAGAGCGAAAGCGCCACGTCGAGGTCGTGCGTCGAGAAGAGGATGCACTTGCCCTCGTCGCGGGTCAGCCGCCGGAGCAGCGTCGCCAGCTCGTAGCGGTTCGGGAGGTCGAGGAACGCCGTGGGTTCGTCGAGCAGGATGACCGGGGTGTCCTGGGCCAGCGCGCGGGCGATCATCACCCGCTGGCACTCGCCGTCGGACATGCGGTCCATGGTCTTGCGGGCGAAGGCCGACATCCCCACCAGGCGGAGCGAGCGTTCGACGACGGCGCGGTCGGCCTCCTGCATGCGCCCGATCCAGTTGGTGTAGGGGGCGCGTCCCAGCGCCACGACGTCCTCGCAGGCGAGGTTGGCGATACGGACCTTGTCGGTGGTGACGAACCCCACGGTCGTGGACAGCTCGTGGGGCGTGAGCGACGCCAGCGGGCGGCCGCAGAGCGCCACATCGCCGGAGACGGTCGTTCCGAGACCTGCAATGGCCCGCAGCAGGGTGCTTTTGCCCGTGCCGTTGCGGCCGATCAGCGCGGTCAGCGACCCTTGGGCGAAGGCGGCGGTGACATCTTCGAGCAGCGTGCGGCTGCCGTAGGAGAGCGTGATATGGTTGAGGGCGATACTCATGTCAGAAGATATTGCGGTTGCGGACGACGACGAAGATGACGACCGGAATGCCCATCAGGGCCGTGATGGTGTTGATCGGCAGGGCGAGGCTCTTGGCGACGAGGTCGCAGACCAGAAGCAGGGCCGCGCCCGCGAGCATCGACCCCGGCATCAGGATGCGGTGGTCGGCCGAGGCGAAAAGCATGCGTGCGAGGTGCGGCACGGCCAGCCCGATGAAACCCACCGGGCCGCAGAAGGCGGTGACGGTGCCCGCGAGCAGGACCGTGGAGAGGAAGATCAGCGTGCGCGTGCGCTGCACGTTGAGTCCCATCGTGCGGGCATAGTTCTCGCCCAGCAGCAGCAGGTTGAGCGGCTTGATGACGGCGACGGCGAGCGCCAGTCCCGCGGTGACGACGGGAAGCAGCAGCGCGAGCTGGCTGCCCGTGACGTCGCCCAGCGACCCCATGGTCCAGATGACGAACGATTTGAGCGCCGCCTCGCTCGACAGGTATTGGAGGATTTCGACCACCGAACTGATGCCCGAACCGAGCATCATGCCGAGGATGAGGATGACCATGATGTCCTTGATGCGGCGGCTGACCGCCATCACGATGGCCAGCACGAGCGCCGAGCCGAGCCACGCAGCCCCGGCCACGCCCAGCGACCGGACGAACGAGTGTCCCGCGACGCCCAGCAGGGGGGCGCCCAGCAGGAACAGCGCGACGCCGAGTCCTGCGCCCGAGCTGACGCCCAGCACGTAGGGACCGGCCAGCGGGTTGCGGAAAAGGGTCTGCATTTCGAGTCCGCCGGCAGCGAGGGCCGCGCCGGCGAACAGGGCCGTGACGGCTTTCAGGAGCCTGATCTTGAGGATGATGTCGCTGGTGGCAGGGTCGCAGGAGCCGCCTGTGAGCGCCGCCCAGATATCGCCCAACGGCACGGCGACCGATCCGACGGCGAGGTCGGCGATGAAAAGCGCTGCGGTGAGCAGCCCGAGCGCCGTGAAAAGGAACGTGGTTCTGCGTGCGGTCATTTAGCGGTACTGGAATTTGAGCGAGATTTCGTAACGGACGTCGGCGAAGCCGTAGCGCGAATCGCGCCTGACGTCGGCCCGTCCGTCGGCGTAGTGGCGGAACCGCGTGCCGGACCCCTGCGCCTGCGCGGCGGGCTGAAGGCAGAGGGACGAAAGGTGGAGAATGGCGGCATTTTTCATCTTATTCGAGGCGTTTGTAATAACAGGTCGGGACGCTGTCGCCCGAGAAGATCGTCCGCAGGTCGCGCAGCACGAGATCGGGGCGTACGACGCCCGATTCCCAGAAGTCGGAACCTCCGGCCGGGGTTTGGCGGCGGTTGTTGTTGTAGACGTTCCGGCTGCGCACGACCGGAATGCCGGAAAATTTCGGGTTCTGGGCCGTCAGTTCCGCCAGCGTGTTGCAGGGACCGACGTTGAGCCAGAAATCGGCGGCGTTGGCCAGCAGGTAGGCCTCCTCCATGTCGACGGCCACCGACGTGTCCGAATCGTTCTTCGTGTAGACGTACTCCCCGCCGGCATCCTCGATCAGGCGGATCATGTAGCTCTGCGATGAGGGCAGGAACCAGGTGTCGCGGTAGGGGGTGTTGAGCATCACCTTCGGTCGCGGTGCATCCGGGGCGGGGTGTGCTTTCAGGGCCTGGTAGTCCCGGGCGATCCGTTGCAGCGTGTCGGCCCCGGCCGCGCGCAGGTCGCAAAGCTCGGCCGCGAGGACCAGCCATTCGGCCTTGCCCAGCGGGGATTCCTCCATGTAGTCGCCGATATATATATAGGGGATGCCCAGTTCGCGGAGTTTGCCCGTGACGATGGTGTTTTCGCCCGTCACGCCGTAGAGCAGCATGAGGTCGGGGCGCATGGCGGCGAGCAGTTCGAAATTGAGGTTCGTGTCGTAGCCCACGTCGCGGACCTCGCCGCAGAGACGGTGTTCCCGGACATAGGGATTCGAGATGTAGTCGATGCCCGAGACGCCCGAAATACGCTTGGCCTGTCCGATGGCGTCGAACATCGCCACGTGGCTCGACGACATGCACACCACGTGGCGCACGGGGGCTTTTACGACCTGTCCGGCGAAGTCGGCGGGGGCTTTGGCGTCGTCGCGCAGGATCAGCAGGTGCTGTTCGACGTTCGTGCCGCCCTGCCACGGATTGCGGATCGAGACGAGCGTCGAGGCGTTATTCCCGTTCCCGCGGATGTCGAAGCCCGACGCGTAGGCCGGGGTGTAAATCTCGGTTGTGAAATCGCTCAAAACTGGCCCCGAAGAGCCTCCGCAGGCCGATGCGAGGGCCGCGGAAAAGGTTAGCAGAAGACGTGAAAATCGTTTCATTTCCGCAAAAATAGAAAAAAATCCTGCGGAAATGTGTTTGTTTTTGAAAAATATACTATATTTGCAGTCCCAAAGCGAAGGGTTTTGCTCTTTTTTGCCGAAGGAATCGGGGCGTAGCTCAGTCCGGTTAGAGTACACGTCTGGGGGGCGTGTGGTCGCTGGTTCGAATCCAGTCACCCCGACTGATGAAAGGCTTGGTAATCTGATGATTGCTGAGCCTTTTTCGTTTGTTGGCGGTTGATTGATTCGTGGCTTCTGACCCCGTTTTTGCGTTGGTTTACACGGGGTGTGTAAACCGTGGTGTAAACCGCCAAAAGGCTATGGACGCCACCATTTCAGTTATTTGCTTCAAAAGCAAAACCCTCGCCAACGGGGAGCATCCGCTCATGTTGCGCATCACGAAAGACCGTAAACGGACGATGAAGAGTTTAGGTGTGTCGGTACATCCGTCGAATTGGGATTTCGACCGTAACGAACCTAAACCCAAGTGTCCCGACCGCAAGTACATTCAGCAAATCATTCTGAAAATCAAATCCGAGTATCAAACCAAGTTGTTGGAGAAAGCCGCCCGCGATGAAGATTATACGGCTGAAACGCTCGTAAAGGAGCAATCCCGTGAGCAAATCCAGTCCGAGACGGTCGAGAGTTTCTATTTGCGGACGGTGGAACAACTCAAACGGGAGGGAGCGGTCGGTAATGCCTATGCCTATCTGAACTCCTACAACGTGCTGAAATCCTTTAACACTGACAAACCGCTGTCCTATACGTTCGGTCAGATAGACGAAGCGTTTTTGAGTGCTTTCGAGGGATGGATGCGGTCGAAAGGCAATAAGGAAACGACATTGAGTTTTCAGATGCGGACTTTACGGGCCATGTTCAACCGTGCAATTAAAGCAAAGATTGTCAGCAGGGAGAAAAACCCATTTAACGAGTACAAGATTAGCAAATTCAATACCCGTACACCGAAACGAGCGTTGAGCAAGGCAGATATGATGAAGATTATCGACGCCGATTGTTCACAGGGAATGGAGATAGAGCAGTTTGCACACGATATTTTTGTTTTCTCGTACTTGTGCGGTGGCATATCGTTCGTGGATATTGCCAATCTGACCCCTGCCAACATTGCGGACGGACGGCTGATTTACCACCGTCAGAAAACGCACGGAGCAATCAATGTTCCGCTGTCGGAAAGGGCAAAGGTGATTATTGCCAAGTATGACAGCCATTGCGAACAGGCTGGTTATTTGTTCCCGATATTGGATGAACGGGTGCATATCACGCCCCTGCAAAAGAAGAACCGAGTGCATAAAATGTGCAGCAGGGTGAATGTGGCTTTGCGGGATGTTGCCAAACGGCTGAAGATTAAAGCGACCGTTACAACCTATGTGGCAAGACACTCATTCGCCACCGTATTGAAGAAATCGGGTGTGAATATCGGTATCATATCGGAGGCTTTGGGGCATCATAGTCTGAAAACCACTCAAATTTATTTGGACAGTTTCGAGAACAGCCAAATCGACGCAGCTATGCAGAACTTGCTATGAATGAAAATAGGGGTTACGGATTTCTCCGTAGCCCCTTTTTCACTTTAATACTATGACTGTCGACCTATGCCGCAGTTTCCGAGTTCTGTTCCTCCGTCTCACGGTAGGCATCAGCCGTTGTCGGCGAGAACCGTTCTTTGTAGAACTGGATCGAAGCACCTAACGAGTTCTGCACTCCCTCGCGCAGCACCTTTCGCATCGGGGCACTTCCGAGGAATACGACATGCTCTGCCACATTCTCCGCTTTGTAGCCGAGAGCCTTGCACTCACGGCAGAAGCGGCGGCTGTCCAAGAGGATGTTCACCTGCTCCATGAACTCGATCCAAAACTGCTCCTCATCGGCATAGAGGGCAGGCATGAACCGCTGAATACAGCTTGCCTTGACCTCATTCGACTTGTTGATCTGCACCGTGAATACGGGACGGGCCTTGCCCAGCACTTTCCACAGGGCGGGAATCTCGTGCCGCTTGGATGCGGTGTACTCGCGGCGGCGTTCCGTCTTGGGCGTGTTTGCCTTGACGGCGTTGTTCATGTTCTCGATGTTTGCAGCGACCTCGGCTGCGGTGTTAATAGCGTTATTTGCCATATCTTTAATTACTCCTTGTTAGGGAGGGGCCTTAATTATTCCGCTCGCCTTGCCCAGAGGTTTGCAGGTCATCCGTTCGGCTTGACACTACAAAAGTATAGGCATATTACCGCTTCATTAGGGAGTAAAAAACTGGGCAATTCACTCACCCTTATCAGAAGTAAACTTTGGAGGTCAGGGGAAAAGTGTAATCCCCGTATTCCTTGATAATGCCTTTCAAGGAAGAACTATCGACCGCAAAGGCTTCGTTACGGGTCAGACGGCAAAAGTAGATCAGACGCGAGATAAGCAACAACTTGCTGTACGATACTGGTTCGCCCCGTTTCGCCCGTTTCTCGGGCAGTTGGAGGACATTAAACAGCGTATCGAGTTGCTTATACATAAAAATTTGCTGATAAGATGCCGATAATTGCGTGTCGAATCCATTTTCATAACTGACGCTCCTAAACTCTTTCTGCTCGGGATGCTCCTCCAACAAAGTGAGATTTTCCTGAACGAACCGACGCAATGCCCCTAATACCATAGGGCTGGTGATTTCACAACGGTTGTTTTTCGGAATATCCTTATCATCGGATAGGTAGAGACGGGCGTTGGGATGATTCGCCAGATAACTCTGAATATCGGTCAATACCTCATATTGTGATTTTCTAAAGTCAGCCAGATTCAGCGTTTTATCCATTGTCAGATCATAGATAAAGAGCAGTACCAGCCAAAATTTCTCGACATCCAGTCCGTAACCTTCTAATGTAGCGATAATATCCTCGTTGTCACAAAATGCTTCCCATGTAAAGGGAGGTTTAATCTTCCCATGTTGTAAACGGTTGTAAAAATGAATGATCCAACCGCCGAGCCATCCGCCGTCATTTTCGTCAATTACAACATCTATCTTATAACATAAGCGCAAAACATACTCGAATCGCTCATCACTAATACTTTCAATATCTTGATAATCCATAAGCAGGTAAGAGTTAGACAACCAAAGTTAGCAAAAAGCCCTCGAAACGCCAAGCAGGAGACAAACAGAACAAAATGTCCTGCATAATTGTTCTAATTATCTTTTGAAACAATGTTTTATCGGGTTTTTAGTACAAAAATACAGTGTATTTAAGGGTGTTCAGAACAAAATCACAATCGCAAGTGCGACAAAGGCCATCTGGGGTATGCTGTATGCAATTCTGTAAGGGGTTATGAATGAGGGCTATTTTTCATAGAGAGAACCTGAAATATCCCCCACAAAGCAGCCGACAAACTTGTAAATATGACAGATTTTCCGTATATTTGTAATAGCAAATCCGAGAAAGGGAAATTCTTTTTGCTTCCATAGAAAATAAGTTTACAGGGCAGACAAGGACAGTAATAATGCTGTCCTTGTCTTTGGCTTATATTCGCATATTTTTTGTGCAGGAAATGAAATTCCCTTATATAAAAGATATTTCACACACAGAAAAAATGCGAGTGAAACTATCTTCCATATTTTTTGAGTACGAAACGGATATTCCCTTTAATACGATCTATCCAGAATCAAAAATTATGGAAGATACGGATCAAGAGATAGAGTAGGTTTGAGAGTTGCTCAAAACTGTCCTATGCTAACTGCTCAAAAGTGTCCTATATATACACTACCTACTTATACATAACCTATTAAAGTCTTTTAGACCATGTACTACCACATCAAAGACCGCAAATGATTCGATAACCGCAAGCAGGCCAAAGAGCATTACGGCATTGCCTGTTTTCGGAAACTATTGCATCTAAAAGAGATTATATTTACCAATAACACAAATTCCATTGCTAACGATGAATTATACCGTAATCCCCAAATCAATCGTGAACTTTCAGACGGGAAACAGTAAACCCGTCGATGTTTATGTGTGAGCCGTCATTAAATGTTGCTCCAATCACAAGACTAATATTTCCCATGTAACCGAAGAAAAGCTATCCTTACTGACGGGATTGGATGAACGAACAATCAGACGGAGCATTAAACGCTTAAAGGGTGTAGGCTGTCTGACCGTGCAGACTATTGTTAAAGAAGATGCAGACAGAGGTTTTATAAAGCGAAATTCCTATTATATAAAGTCAACCAGCAAAGACTATTTCTTTTTGGATAACGGTTTCTTTAAAAAGAACTATCCCGCCAAGATTGCAGGGTTTCTGCTCTTGTTAAAGGCTGTGTGCCTTAATAATACCGATACAGTCCAATGAAGCAACAGCCAGATTGCAAAGGCTGTCGGATTGTCCCGCAATACGGTTATTGCATTATTAAATGAATGTAGGCGATTAGGACTTATTAAAACCATAGAGAAAGGCTATGAACTGACGGCAGGCTGTTTTATCAACCATTCGATCAGAAAGACTGCCGCAGGGATTTATAAAGAGATATGCGAGTTCTGCAAATCACAAGGCACAATACCGCCAAATTGGGATAAACGGGCAATGTCGGTACTGCTTACCAAGTACAACGCAGTCGGGCTACCAGCATCGGAACCGATAACAATTACATACCAACTGAACGAACGGTGCAAAACCTTACCCGAAAAGGTATCATTGCCTTACTTTATAAAGGCTCTCGATATGCAAAATCAATATCGGAAAATCGTAGAGCGAAAACAACAAAATGGAGAAGATTTCAGCGGTTTCGCATTTTAGATATACAGCCCCGTGCTTACGCACGAGGGCTTCTTCATTTAATAAGAGATGGTGACATATTTCGGGAATTTCTTATTTATATACCCCTTGAAAATTGCGTCACTCCAATTTCTCTCTTTACATACACGCCGTAGGCACTCACTCAATAAAAAGATTATTCCATTTTCTTTATTCAAGATAATATTTTAATTTTGTAGATATAAGAAACTGAATACTATGGAGAATAAAGAGTATAGGGCATGGTTTGAGAATACACGCAAGAGCAACCAAGAAACCATAGACCAGACTGAAGCTATTTTTGAGGGATTAATTCTGAAAATAGCATCTGGTGCGATGGCGATCTCATTTAGTTTCATTACAGCATTATCTACTAAAATTGAATACCGATTTTTATGGATTCTTGCTATCGGGTGGACTACTCTTGCCGTATGTATCATTCTAAATCTACTATCACACTTGAAGGCAAAAAGAAATTGCCGAACAAATATATCTGATATTGACAACTATTTATGGACAAATGGAAACACCGATAGTGAAGAAGACATATATAAGGAGATAAAGACAAGAAGTGCGGTTATAGATGATAAGAATAAGAAATTAGATAATTATTACAATCGGATAACTGCATGGTTAGCGATTGGAGGTATTCTGTTTATTTTGGGGTTTGTTTTTGTCAATCTTGTTTTTGCTCAAAACGAACAATATATAATACAAAAAGAAACTAATACCCAAACCATTTCCTCCGCAGAGAAAATAATAGGTGCAGTAAAAATTATACAGAAAGACACATTGAATAGCTTTCAAATTCAACAATCAATAAATACAGACAATGGCAAATAAGATTTTAACAGAAGGAAAAACACCTCCTATTTCAACACCTGTATCTCCGCCCAAGCAATCCAAAATCCCACATGTGGGTATCTACACAAATGGCGTAACAGCGCAGACTGCACCTCCTCCATCTCCACCTAAAACTATTATAAAGAAATAAAAGGCGTATGATACGAATTGATAAATTAGATATTGCCCCTCCTAAACTTACAGGAACAAGTAAGCCCAAGAGAGTACAAGATGGGAAAACGACAAATACAGCAACCCCACCACCTCCTCCTAAACCCGTAAAAAAATAGTTAAGTATGATAATAAATGGGAGAATATACGAATCAACGGAAAATGTTGAGATAAGAGGTTTAACATCGAAAGGTGCACCACCTCCCCCGCCACCAACTGATCCAATAAAATAAATCTGACTATGATAGATGATATCAAAATATACGATTCCAAAGATGAGGAGTTAACTAAAGGGTTAAATACACAATCTGCACCACCCCCTCCTCCGCCAATAAAAACTAAATAGCTCCGACATAGTCGGAGTTTTTTTTATTTATATACTCCACACAAGCTGCGACTCCATACTAAAGCCCCCTCTCCCTTGTCGAATGTAAAACCGTTTTATCTATGAAAACACTCGACAGGAGAGCCGCGGAGATTTTCCGCAAAATGTTAGCTTTACAAACAACCAAAATCGACAACTCGGACGGTACTTATATGCCCGTCCACATCGAATTAATCGGCCGTATCGACAAGTACGACTTTTTCTCGCTGGCTCATTACGGACAGCAGAACGGCGATGCCATGCGCGACCCTGAAATGCTATTTGCCCTGCACAATGAAACACGGCAATTCATTCCGTACTACTATCGCAACGACTATTGCGGCATCGAGGAAAACAGCGTCAGATGGTCGGAAGATGGAATAGCGTTGAATCCTCGCTTGCAGGCCAGCCATACCACATTCGCTAATCAATGGTTACGCAACATAGCCGCACAACAGCATATTCTATGACGGCACAGCGATTGGTGGAGAACTGCGTACTGACGAATCAAACCGCAGTCGTGGATGAAATGCTGAATAAGAACCTGCTACCCGAAGAATATATCTATCCGTTCTTGGGTGATGTCATGGAATGGTGGCTGATTGATTCGTGGCTGGCCGAACGTCTGAAACGGGAGGGAGAGGTTATTATCGACGAATACGGGTGTTGTTGGTGGGGAAGATTAGCCAGCGGACAGTCTATCTGTATGGACAGCGTTATACGGAAAATTGCAGGAGAGTAAAACTACAACCGTATTTCTATTTATTGGAACGCATAAATTACAGAAATTAGGGGTATTGTAATCTCGACAAGATTTTACTACCCCTAATTTTCGTTTTCGCGCTGGCATATTCTCGATAATTGAGGGTTGGAATGATTTGCAACTCCCGATTAGAGGGAATATGTCGGCTTGTTCTTTATAACGGAATATCCCAACCAATGAAGAACTTTTTAGAATGTCAATCTTGATTTTCTAAAACTTTAATCCGAAATTTGAATCTACAATACCCCGCTTGAGTGTTGCGTATTGAGAAACATTTTCTAATTTTGTGGCATCGACCCATACGGGCGGTAACATATTAGTTTAGTGAAAGTGTTTCGCTAATCCTTGTACCGAAATCTGACAGTTTCTACAAAGACGAGGATAACGACAACGCTCATCACCGCATATAGGCATATATCATCTGATATATTCTATTCGGTGTGGGGTATTGTTTCTTATTCGTCTTTGGGTTTTGTCAGAACCTCGGTACAGATAACGAACAACTCCACACTTTCTTTTTGCATATAACCCACCGCAGTAGGAGTTGATACGGTAAAACGTGCGTCACTTGTTTTACTTAAATATTATCATTATGAAAAAACTATTGACCTTTGCCGCATTATTTGCGGTGGTTGCGCTCACATCGTGCAAACACGATGATGATGACATTTGGAACAGCGTTCACGGATTGGAAAACCGTGTCGCAAAATTAGAGGAACTCTGCAAGCAGATGAACACCAACATTTCATCGTTGCAGACCATCGTAACAGCATTACAGAATAACGACTATGTTACGGGGGCTACACCTCTTATGAAAGACGGCAAAGAAATCGGTTATACGATTACGTTCAGCAAAAGCAATCCTATTACCATCTATCACGGTAAAGACGGGCAGGACGGTGAAGATGGCACAACTCCAACTATCGGTGTCAAACAAGATGCGGATGGCGTTTATTATTGGACATTGAATGGGGAATATATCGTGGTCGATGGTGAGAAAATCCAAGCCGAGGGCAAAAACGGTACAAATGGAATAAACGGCACAACCCCGCAATTCAAAATCGAAAACGATTATTGGTTTATTTCCTACGATAACGGAACAAATTGGACGCAGTTAGGTAAAGCGACTGGCGAGGACGGCAAAGATGGAGAAGATGGTGTTGGTGGGGATTCCATGTTTTCAGGCGTGGATTATAAAACCAGCACCGACTATGTAATCTTTACATTGGCTGACGGTACGCAAATCAAACTGCCTACATGGTCTGCTTTTGAAGCCTTACAGCGTCTTTGCAACGAAACGAACACCAACCTCTCTGCATTGCAGACGATTGTAACAGCACTCCAAAACAACGATTATATCACGAGTGTAGACCCGCTGACCGAGAACGGCAAGGTGGTAGGCTATACGATTAAGTTTGCCAAGAGTAATCCGATTGTAATTTACAACGGCAAAGACGGTGCGGATGGTGTCGATGGAAACACGCCCGTTATCGGTGTGAAGAAAGACGGGGATGGCATCTATTATTGGACGCTGGACGGTGAATTTATCATTGTGGACGGACAGAAAATCAAGGCACAGGGGACAGATGGCAGTGACGGTTCGGATGGAACAGACGGAGTTACTCCCAAACTCGAAATTCGAGAGGGCTATTGGTGGATTTCCTATGACAATGGAACGAATTGGACGCAGTTAGGTAAAGCCACGGGTGAAGATGGAGCAGATGGTAAAGACGGTGATAGCATCAAAATTACGCAAGACGAAAATAATGTTTACTTTGAATTGGCAGATGGGACAACAATTACAATGCCGATTTCTAATAATGCAACAACCCAATTTATTCAATTTGCTGATCCTATAACAAAGTACTTATGCTTATCTTGTTGGTTAAGTAGCAGTGATATAAGTAGGCGCAATTTGTGGGATAAAAATTATGATGGCGAAATATCATATCATGAAGCTGCAATCGCAACCTCTATTCCTTATGGACACTTTACAAATAGCGAGATTTCATCATTCAATGAATTGCGATATTTTACGAGCCTTGAATCAATTGTAAAAGAAGCATTTAAGGAGTGTTCCCAATTGTATACTATCATTATTCCCGACAATGTAAAGAGTATTAAACAAAATGCATTTTACAATTGTTCCAATTTGCAGTTTGCTACTTTTGGCCGCAATATTACAGAAATTGAAGATAACGCATTTTATGGGTGCACTTCACTTCGTTTTATTACATTAGGTGATTGTGTAGAGACTATTGGTTCATATGCATTTTATGGAGGAACCCAAACAAATACTATGAAAATTCTGACTGCATGTGTTACATTGCCTGCAAGCATTAAATCCATTGGGAACTACGCATTTCGCAATCGTAACATAGAAAATGTTTATTGCAAATCTCTTATACCCCCTTCATTAGAAGGCCCTAATGTTTTTGGTAACGATTGGTATTTTTCAGGAAAATGCCAGTATTATGTTCCCATGTCAGCAGTTGATGATTATAAAAAAGCCCTATACTGGAAAGATTTGGGAGATAATATTGTTGGGTATGATTTCAAATAAAAATCACAACATTAATCTCATATAATCTACCAAGGGACAGACTTGTGCAAAAGGGTTAATATTTATAGTCCATACTCAATTTATTCTTCATAAAACAATCATTTATAACACTTAAAGCATTTATGAAAAAGTTGTTTCTTATCGTGGCCGCTATGTTTGCGGCAGTTTCTTTCTCGGCTTGTTCCGATGATGATGACAATGGCGGGAAAGCGCCTACTCCCGAAAAATGGGTTAAACAGATAGTCTTTCGTGCTGAATGGGACGAATCATGGACAACCACTATAACCTATGATTCCGAGAATCGTGTTAAAAAAATAGACGGTTTGAGAAATGATTCTTATGAATTTACCTACAATGGAAATTCGTTAACTGTAAAAGGTAGCGACAGAACTTATACATGTAAATTGAATTCAGATGGTTATGTAACAGAAGTTACAGAAAATGATTTTGACAAGGACGAGACATATTATTATAGAATGGAATACAAAAACGGCTACTTGCAACGTGTTGAGCAACGTTATAGTTATAATGAATCTCGGGTAAGAGTGAGCGAATGTACATGGAGAGACGGAAACCTTGTAGAAGCTAAATGCACCGATTACAATGAAGATGGCACTGACATAACGACGGTAAAATACTCTTATTCCCAAACAGCCACACCCATTAATATTGACTTATTCTATATTGATGGAGGATATATAGACGTACTTGAACCACTTGATTTGTTGGGATTCTATGGCAGGCAAAGTGCTAAATTGCCTAATAAGGCCGATATCATCTATTCAGGTGAGTCAGAATCGGAAAGCGATGATTTTGGCGTTTACACATTAAATGACGATGGCACTGTTGCAAGAATAGATTGCGGGTCGGTTTCTTATGAACTGATTTACTAAACAAAATGGCCAAAGGGACAGACTTGTGCAATAGGGTTAATATTTAGACCCTCTGCACAAGTTTGTCCTTTCTTTTTTACTTGCATATCTCACAATTTTTTCGTATATTTATATCATAATCAAAGATTTATTTAACAACATAAATTTTAGCTAAAATGAACAAAACACCAAAAACAGAATGAAAACAAGGCGGCGATGAACAACGCATGATGATTTGAAAAGTCGTTGCCTATGATAGCTTTTACGGGATGTGCTTGGCCGTATCACGCAATCCCGATGAATTTACACCCAGCGATTTTATGTATATCCTGCCTGACGATACGGATAAAAATACACCCGTGACACTAACCTTTCAGAAACGGGGACATATAACGGCACAGATAAAATGTGCATTGACAGATTCCAACGCAGAAATATTGCTCCTAATGCCTAATATCCTTGAATGAAGAAATGACCAAGTAAACCTATTCGAATTACATATAAAAAATGATACGGTTATTTTCAACTACATGACGACAGAGGGCGGGCAAAGAGATTTCAAATTCCCGTTAGCTGGGTTTAATGAAAAGTATTTAGAGCAATTTATATAAAGATAATCCTCGGCCATGCGGTCGGGGATTTTCTATTTATAGAAATCAAAGCTACTGAAAATTAGTAAAAACGGGAAAGCGGCAGGAGGGGAAAATTTTGCGCCGATTTTTTAACGTTTGACAATGTTTTTCTATTTGTATTTGTAAGATTTACAATTATTTAACTTATTTATTAACCAATCATGGTTTTTACAACCGTGTAAACCAACGTGTAAACCGCAGAGTAGGTTTCTTTGTAAATCGCTGTAATATAGCGAGATACTTATTTGGAGGAACGTCTGGGGGGCGTGTGGTCGCTGGTTCGAATCCAGTCACCCCGACTGATGAAAAATCCTTGATATTCAATCGAATATCGAGGATTTTTCTTTTGTGGTATATAGTCTGAAAAGCGGCGGTGGTACACAAGTGGTACATAAATAGTCGCCATCCGAAAATTTCAATCTCAGTCGTTAAGTATTTGGTTGTTGGGTGGTTGCTGTATTTGGGCCTATACAGTCGCTCCGAACGGGCGGATAATGAATTTTATCGGGTTCGTGGCTATATGAGCTGTAATCGCGTCGCAGTATCTTCTGTCCCGATGAAATAAAACGACCTGCCAATATGTCTTGTCAGGTCTTGCAAATTTTACTCTGCCGATGTCCCGATCAGTAACAGAATCGAATAATCGGTTTCCGCCAGTTTTGCATCCGTGCCGCAGCCCCAGACGATATTTACCTGCGGGGCAAATTCATGGATGACGGTTAAAAGACTGCATAGGTCGTCGAAGCTAATCTCCGATGTGGGATGATAACTTACTTTTACAATCACGTCGAGATCGCCTTCGATATGTAGGGCTTCCAATTCGGTGCGGAGTTGTTCCGCCAAGACGGGCATTGCACCCTCGACCGTAATTAGGGCACAAGATGCCGCGCTATTCAAAATACGGTCGAAATCGTTCCGGACGATTTGCACCATATCGTCTTCCGATGGGCTGAATTGGATGTTAAGATAGTGTCTGATTTCTTCTTTGTTTTTCATGTGATTTTGTTTTTGGGTAATACATTCCGGCTGTGAATACGCAGGTCGTTTCTGCCGATATGTACTGGTAGATCGCCGTTGCGGCTTGCTTATTTAAGCCCTATACACAGGCTTGAAACAGGCGGTTAATGAATTTTATCGAGTTTCCGGCTACATGAGCCGTAATCGCATCGCAGTATCTTCTGTCGGGATTTAACAAAGCGACCTGCCGGGTTGCGGCAGGTCGGGACAACTAAGAACGGTCGGGATAAAGACTCAGAAAGGATGTGGATAACAACTTATAACTATGTGCTTTATCCTCGACCGGAATTATATACGAGAAATTAATTTTATTCCCAATTACCAATATCATTATCGGCTTCATCTGTCGAGCCGAATTTGATGCCGGGATAACGGTCGAAAACATTTACTTCTTCATCAATTAGATTGATTATTTCCTGCCGGTATTTAATCGTATCGAGGAAGAGTTTGTAGGGGGCACGAACTTCTATGAAAGGGCCGGTACGATTAGAGGATGTCTTGGTAAATCCGGTTTCCAAGATAAACTCGTTGTCGGAATTGGGAATGTAACGGAGTTGCTCGATGTCGCATCTTAATTCGGTTGGATTTGCATGAAGAAATCTCTCCAATTCGTCGAAATCTTCGGCATAACGCTGATATTCGGCTCTGAACGCACGCTGAGCGGTGCGGACATCCTTGATGCGTTCGATGACCTGTGCTTTGCGTTCTTTTAATTCGTTTTCAAAATGGATAGGTGTTGATATTTGGGGACTCATAGTACTTATTGCAGCAAATAGAATCGGCAATAGAGAGATGATTAATCCTGCTATTGCTCTGCCCTTGGGGTTAATGCGGAGGCCTATAATAGAAAATATTAGTCCCAATAACCATAAATTCCCTATTAAGACTGGTAAAATAAGTGTGAAAAACAGACTCTTATCGTTTAATGAATTTATGATGTACCCTTCGAAAGAAAATAATATGAACGACATAAGGACTAATACAAGTCCGGCTGTTCCAATGCGATTATTTTGTATTTGAGTCTGTTCATTATTGTCTGAGCTAATAGTTGTATTCATGGGAAAAGATTATAAGTTGAACGTAAGAACGCTGCGGCATACACTAAAGGTGCTATTAATATTCTTCATGAGAGAGGTAATAATAGACAAAACAAGAGCCGATTAAGAATAGTAACAACATGACTGATGAAATAATTATTCCTGCCGTTGTTAGTTTCGTTTGACGATAAGTTGCTCCAATGCAGGAAATAATAAGGGATGCTGGCGATATGACACCACTTCCAAGAATTGAAAAAAGAGATAGTATAAATCCTAATTTACCCATGTTATACATTGCTTTTTCTGTCGCTTGGGTTGATGTTAAATTTGCTGAAATATTGTTTGTGATTCTTTGCATATAGTTAATTTTTTTATATATTACAATAAAATTGAGGCTATACCGGCAAGGGTTCCGACCAGTGCAACTAAAATAATCAGGTCGATTATTGAAATGATAAAGCCCGTAATCGCTAAGCCTCGCGGGCTTTTGAATATGCCGATGAAAGACAGTATGAATCCCAGAAACCAAACCACCCAGCCTACTCCCGGGAACCATGATAGAATCAGGGCGATAAGAGATAAAACGAATCCGGCGGTTCCTGTCCCGTTAGATTGACGAACGGGCTGCTGAATGATGATCGTCTGGTTATGATCTGTCGGTGATGTGGTTCTCGGATTCGTGGTCGGGCAGATTGGATGCCCGCATTTTAGGCACGACGGGGCGTAACGGGATATTTCCGTCCCGCAGGCCGGGCAATGAATCAATAGCGGTTCTGGTTGTGAGGTTTCGACTGTCGGCAATTCATCCGGTGCCTGCGGAACTTGGGACGGAGCAGTGGGCGAAATAGGCTTTTTACGCAAGTATCGAAACGTGAAAACGAATAAAAGAATGATGATGATTGTAAATACAATGCCGCTCACTCCACCGAGGTATTCCTGCCATACAGGTGAGTAAAATTCTTCCATAGTTTTATTATTAGATAGTAAAGGTAGTGTTACATGGTTGTTTTTCTCCAAAGCGAAGTCGGGGTTTCTTCTCCGTTCATGTTTGTAGACGTAACTTCTCCGATCTTTTCAATCTGCAAATCCCTGCTGTTGTGACCGAGATAGATGCCTATACGGTTTGCGATGATTACATTACGATTCCGGATGTCGCCTTCGTCCGCATGTGCGATCAGCATACGTTCGTAATAGTCTCTGAAATCCTGCGGAAAAGGATTGGTGATCCGGTGCGAGTCAAAGGTAGGTTCGGCAATGTTCTCGTAAATGTACTTGTGCAGCGCATCGTTACCTAATTCTTTGAGGATCACATAAGCAGTAATTCTTGTCATGGTAATAACCGTTTATTTATCAATCTTGAGGATAATTTTAATTGTTTTTCTGCGCTTTCTCTCTACGTCGGGCCTCTCGTTTGGCCTGACGTTCGGCTTTGCGGCGTTCCTTTTCCGTCAAAGCGGGCGTTTCGGAATAGGTCTCCGTGACGATGCTATTATCTTGTTGGGTCGGGGGCGTGGAAACAAGCGGCTCTTCCACCTCAATATCATCATCGAAGGATGTTTCCGTTATGGGTTCGACTGAGGCTTCTTTCTGCGGCTTGGATGCGGTGGTTGAAGTCGGTGCGGAAACACTCGGATGCGAACTTTTCGGGACATAAGGCGGTGATTGGACTTTTACTTCGTCCAAACGTTGCGGTTGTTCCGTCCGGCTCTCGACGGCTTTCGGTTTTTTGTCTTCCTTACATGATTTGAATCCGCCGCACAGTCCGATGACAAGAGCAATAATTATCGTCGCTACGATACTGCCGCAGCCGAACTTAGATTCTTCCTCGACCTCTTCTATTATGAATTTTCTGCCCATATTGTTGAAGTGTTAAAGTTTGATCCACGTATGATTTTTTGTTGGATTGCGGTTGTCGCTCTGCCTCTGCCGAATATCGCCTTTTTGAAGTAGATCGGTTCGGCCGGAAAGATACCATCGGGCAACCCAAGTATGGATAGCTCGATAAGAGCTGCTTCTTCGTAGCACGGTTGCATATTCATTGGGGAATAACAGCCTGAATGCTGTAATAAAATCGTTGGAGTCGAAATCTTTGCCTAAATTTCTGAGAATCGCATCAAGATTGGCATCCAAAAAAGGTCGCAGGATTGTTTGGTAGTAGGACATAGCAACAACAATTTGTTACCATCCGGCTCCTATGATGGCTGGGTTAGTAGTAAAAAGAAAGTGTGGAGTCAGTTTCGTTCATCTCAAAGAAGGTTGTGGCGAACCCATAGCAAAATAAACGATGCAATACCCCACACTTGATAGATATGGGGTAACGGACACACAGAATGCGCCCTGCCATGATCTAAACAAGAATGAGTGCTGTTCGTTGCCCTTTGCTATTGAAAATTGCCACATTTTCTTTGAAAGGCGTGCGAAAAACACTTCCAGTATGTCTGCCGCAGTCCTTGCGGACATCGGCAGTGACAAAGTTAGAAATTATTTTCGCTCGAACAACACTCGATGGGGTATCGCCGTATAAATTTCGGCGAAATCGGCTCCGGGATTCTCTACGTTCCGAGGCCATCATAAAAGAAGCCGGAACCCTTCGACAAGGTTCCGGCTCGGCATGCAGGACGGTGGGCTACTTGAACGTCACCCCGTGCTTTTTGCAAATCCATAGGAAGGTCTCAATCCCGATTTTTCGGCTTCGCAGACATTTGGCGAACTGCTCGTCGCAGTCGGTCGGGTAATACTTCTTGGAGTGCATACTGACCAGATGAAATAACCGCAGACCCTCCTCCTTGCCGTATTCGTGTGCCAAGGCGCATCCGATGCAATACCAGTCGTGATAGTCGTCGGTGATATCCTTCTTCTTTTCACGGATTTTCTTGATTAATTTATAGACCTTTTCATCGAGCAGCTTCTTTTCCCGGGCCGTCCGGACTTTGGCCCTTGCGGTTCTTTCTTTCAGCACGCCCCGATAAGGCTTCGCGTGCGGATTGATGTATGGGTAGGCATCGTAACTGGCTCCCCGCAAGCGGCAGACATCGCAACACCCTTGGTCGGCGACGAGCCCCGTTTTCTCGTAGATCTCCCGAACCAGAGCGTCGAATTGTGCCAGGTGCATGTCCGGGTGAGCGATGCGGAAAATCAGGTACAAGCCATTCCCGCTGATCGACATACTTGCACACAACAAGCTGTCGAAGGTCTTGGCGACGAGTTTCTTCTTCTCGAACCACTCCGGCCCGAATACGCCGTTGTCCTTGTGGTCGATGTCGATGCATATGAACCCGGTGTGCTGAACCAGCCCGTCACGGCTCCGAGTCTTGAATATCCCGCTGGGAGTGATGCACGGCAGGTTGCGTTTAATTCGTTGGCGAACCTTCTCGTTGGAGGTCGTGCGGAACGCGATAACCTGCTCCTTGAATTTGGCAGTCTTGAACCACTTTATCAGGTCAACATCGCCGAGTGGTTTCTGTGTGAAGTAGTTCTCGAACACGGAGACCCTGATCTGAGGGAGTTCCGGGGGATTCGAACCGACTGTTTGCCTTTCCGTGTGCCCATTGTCATATTCGTTTTCTTTCATGTTAGAATTATCTTTTAGGAGCGACCTATTTATATTGTATATCGTTGAGTATTCGTAGATTGTCATTTTCTTCGTCTTCAGTTTTTGTGAAAAATTCGTTGAGTTCTTCGTCGTTATTCTTTTTGATTGCCTTCTCCTTGTACTTTTTTTGTCGTTTTCGTTCATTGGCATCCAGCTGGGGTCGGATCAGTATGAAGGTTCGCATCTGCTCCCCGTTAAGATCCGTCGGTTCCTCGCCGTAGAGAGCATATCTCATAATCACATCATAGAGGTGTAATCTTGCCCTGTTCTTCATCGAGGCCAACGCTTCATAAAAGGTACGGTAGAAGATGAACCCTTCACGGGGCGGAACCTCCGGGTCGAATGCGGGCTTGGTCGTTGTTGTTTCAGTTTTCATGGTTAATGCTTTTTTAATTGGTTTATTCTCTGGATGTTTTCCTGTTCGATCGTCGGGTGTGATTCGCTCTGCAACCAGTCGAGAATCTCCTCACGGTTAAAGTAAAGTTTGCGGCCTTTATGCTCTGGTTTGTGGAACGGTATCTTTCGTTCACTTGTGAGCTTATAGACCGTAGAGATACTGTACCCTGTAAGCCGGGCAACGTCGGCAACTGTCAGCACCTCTTTGTCCGGAGCGCGGCTCGGAGTTAGATGCCCCATAATTTTGTCGATTGATAAGATCTCTTTCAACTGTCCTACCGTCAGCATTGCGATCGGGGTGTCGTCGGTAATATTTTTCATATTCTTGTAAATAATTTGAAAGTTTACAATCTAATTTACCAGCCGGACTGTTTAATGACTTTTAATGGAGATAATCCGCTGTTTAACAGCGTATTATCTAATATTCTTTTTTCCTATATGGGTTCATGTTGTGGAAAATCTTCATAAATGGCAGGAGTATGTTGAATATTAGTAGCATATCGACCTTGTTTTGGCTCTTGAATAATTTGTACAGGACATCGTATATATGATAGATCGTAGCGTTTGAGGGTGCATGAGTTTCTCGGATTATTTGTGTTCGAGAAATTTTGTCCACATTAAAATAGACGTGGTGGTAGTAGAACATACAATAGCCTATATACATCCAAATTCGGAAATCGGCCTTGGATTTGTCGAAGATGCTATTTCTGAATATAGAGAAAGTCCTTCCGCATCTTTTACATAAGCGTAATTTTTCATTATTCTTTCTGAAAGGGCCGTTTTGACAGCTGCCGCAATGCGGGCATCGTCGTTTTTTGGGCTTTGATTCAATATCAAAATCAACACAAGTCTTGGCGTACAGTTTTATAAGACTATTTTCGGTGGGGAACCGTTTGATGAACCTTTTATAACTGACAGGCGATGATTGGAAAAAATACATATTCGGTTGATTTTAAATCGTATATTTGTGCTAATAGCGTAAAAAGGCGAGCAGAATTAAACCGTGATGGCCGTTAGAGCACTTTCGCCGCCTCGTTGATCACTTCGTTGTCGAAGCTGTCGAGATAGATGTTCGTGGTTTCCAGATCGGCATGGCCGAGCATCTGTGAAATCACCTCGCGCGGAATGTTGTTGCGCTGCAAGGTCATGGCCGCCGTATGGCGGGAGACGTAGCTCGTCAGGTGAAAATCTATTCCGAGCTCCTCGGCGAGCAGGCGCAGGTATTTTTGATACTTGCTGTAACGGGCCCGAATGTGCATGTAGAGCCGCTCGCCCGTATAGCCGGAGCGGGTGACGATCGGCAGCAGGAAATCGTCCACGGTCGGCGAGGCCGCTTGCAGGCTCCCGATCAGTTGCCGGATTGCGGGCGTGATCTTGATCGAAATAGGTTTGACACCTTTCTGCCGCTTGATCTTCTGCCGCTTGTAGACGATATAGTCGCCGTCCTCCATCTGTTTGATCTGGGCGGCCGTGAGCATCGCCATGTCGATGAACGAAATGCCGTAACAATAGTAGGAAAAGAGAAACAGCTTGCGAGCGTATTCGCATTGCGGATTGCTGGCCGTGGTGCTTTTGAGTTTCGACAGCTCGGCGGCAGGCAGGTAACGTTTGGCAGTCGCCTCTTCGAGTTTGGAGACCTCGAACCCGCCCCGTCCGAACGGGTAGGTCGCTACCGAACCGACGCCCTCCGCATTGGCCCGGTTCAGAATGGCCCGCAACGCCTTGAAATAGAATTTGCGCGTGTTTCCGCAACAGCCCCGCTTTTGAAGAAACATATCGAATCCCCGGACATAACGCAGGTCGATGTCGGAAAAGAGACGTTGATCCAGCTTCCGGTCATAGCTTTTCAATATGTCCTGCGTCTGCTTATAGGTTTGGGAATTGCCGATATGTCCCGTTGCGTGCAGTTCCGCGATACGGTCGGTGAAATAGGCGTTGAACTTGCCCTGTTTGGAGGTGTTCAGAAAGGCGTCCTCGAACTGGTTCAGCGTCCAGTCGATACCTTCGATCTCGAAGCGTTCGACGATCTCGCGGGCGCGAACCTTGTACTTCGCCAGCAGCGCATTGTCGGCCTCGCGTTGTTTATTCTCGGCTTTCTGCTCGGCTCCTTTCAGGTTGCGCAGGATGATGAATTGCTCACCGGCCTCGTCCCAATATGCGGGATCGGCGTAGAGATCGAGTGCGATATATTTGCGCCGCTTGTTTTTGGTGATACACAGCCTGACCGCATAACGGCCGTTGCGGTCGGCCTTGTCGTGACGACGGGGAAATCGAATTGAATGTGCCATTCTATTTGCATTCGTGTTAATAAAAAGATGATTGCGCCACCGACATTGCGTTACGAGTTATGAGTTACTTGCAATAGAATGGCAACAAACTATCTCAGCACTAATCGTATACGCGGGATTATCGATTCCAATTATACGATTACAGAATAACTCGCATGTGGCATTGCAAAAATAAAACGGCAATTAAGGGATTCCAAGTATTTTAAAATTTTGTATCTTGAATTTTGAAATTGGACACTGATTAATCGCAATAGATACAGATAGTTGTGTGTTCTGAATTTGCCGTTGAATCTGAATAGTTCGGATGTGTCAATTTTGATTTTGGATGAAAATAATTGCAATTTGTGGATAAAATTGGCTTTTGTGTCGGAGAGAGAGGCTACTTAAATGATTATTCGATTTGCATAATTTGAATAAAATAATTATTTTTGCAAAAATGATATTCCTATGGCGAAGATTATAAATCCATTCATCGTGACCGGAAAGATCGCTCCGGAGTATTTTTGCGATCGGGTAAGCGAGTCAGCCCGGCTTGTCAAGTCGGTTACCAACGGCAATAATTTGGTTGTCATTTCACCGCGCCGTATGGGTAAAACAGGGCTGATTCAGTTCTGTTACGACAAGCCGGAAATCGGTAAGGAGTACTATACTTTTTTCATCGATATTCTGCATACGTCGAGCCTCCGCGAATTTACCTATCTGCTCGGCCGGGAGATTTACGAAACACTCCTGCCTCGTAGTCGTAAAATGGCGACTCTTTTCATTCAGACGATTAAGTCCATCAGCGGGAAATTCGGGTTCGACCCCATCACCAATCTTCCCGCTTTCAATGTGGAGTTGGGAGATATCGAGCGGCCCGAATATACGCTCGATGAGATTTTCCAATATTTGGCTCATGCGGACAAGCCTTGCATCGTAGCGATTGACGAGTTCCAGCAAATTGCCAAATATCCGGAGAAGAATATAGAGGCTTTGTTGCGGACTCACATCCAAAGGTCGGAGAACAGCCATTTTATCTTTGCCGGGAGCGAACGCCACATGATGCAGGAGATGTTTGCATCGGCCGCCCGGCCGTTCTACCACAGTGCCGACATGTTGGAGCTGAAAGCCATTCCTGCGGAGATTTACATCTCGTTTATCGTCGGGCATTTCGAGCGGCGCAACCGTTCGATAGCCGCCGTCGATGCGGAAAAGGTTTATGCACTTTTTCAGGGGCACACCTACTATATCCAAAAAACCTTCAACGAATCGTTTGCCGATACGCCCGAAGGCGACGAATGTACGTTGGAGACGATCCGGGCTGCCATCGATAATATGATTGCTTCGAACGATACGATTTTCCGGGAGATTTTGTCGAACGTTCCCGAAAAGCAGAAGGAGTTGCTTTATGCCATCGCCAGGGAGGGCGAAGCCGAGCGTATTACATCTGCCGATTTCATCAAACGGCACAGTCTTACTTCAGCCAGCTCAGTACAGTCGGCCGCAAAGAAACTACTCGAAAAGGATCTTATCACCGAGATTAACAAGGTTTTTTCTGTAACCGACCGATTATTTGCCATGTGGATAAATAAATTATATGGGAAAAATCCGGATTTTTAATGTCGCTGCTCGGTATAATGTGATTTTTATAGATTGGTATTTGGCCCTAAATCGGCTGAAATAGTTACCTTTGACTTTGTCGAAGGTACTCCGCCTCGACAAAACGCAAATAAAATTTGCTTTTATGTGCGGCTTGTGCGTACCTTTGTTACGAAGTATGCCGAAACTCTATATCATAGCGGGTTGCAACGGTGCAGGGAAAACGACTGCATCCTATACTGTGTTACCCGAAATGTTGGGATGTAAAGAGTTCGTTAATGCCGACGAGATTGCAAAAGGACTTTCGCCGTTCAATCCCGAAAGCGTGGCGATCGAGGCAGGACGGCTGATGCTGCAACGAATGGACGATCTTTTGTCCGAAGGCGAAGATTTTGCGTTTGAAACGACGTTGGCGACCCGCTCCTATGTGAAATTCGTGGAGCGGACGCAGGCGAAAGGCTACTTTGTCACGTTGCTCTACTTTTGGTTGCCGACACCCGAACAGGCCATCGAGCGTGTTGCGACACGAGTAAGCGAGGGCGGGCACAATATTCCGTCGGATGTGATTCGGCGACGTTATGCGAACGGCATCAGGAATTTAACGACCCTCTATACCCCGATTTGTGACTATTGGACAATCTATGATAATAGTGCTGCCGATGGTATTCACAAGGTTGCTTGGGGTGTCAAGGATGAAATAAAAGAGATTGTCGATCCGTTATCTTATCAAAAGATCGTAGACTATGAGCGAGATTGAGATTAAGCAAATGCAGGAGAAAATCGATGCAGGCATTTTGCTTGCCCAAAAGCGTCTGATTGAAAAGACCAAGAAGGAGGACGGCGAACTGGTTGTCGTGCGTGACGGAAAGGTCGTGCGCATCAAGGCCCGCGATCTGAAATAGGAATTTTGGGTCGGTTGTCCGAATGAATAATCCCCGGCATTTTCGGATGTCGGGGATTCACTTTTCAATTTTGATCGGGTAGGAGGACGGCGCGTGGAACACAGGTGGAACACGCGAAATCGCAACAACTCCCGATAATGATAAATCGAAACTCATTGAAATATATGCAAATACGTTGAAATGTAGTTCGTTAAATTTATCGGAAAAAGTAAAATTTAATTCTGGGGGGCGTGTGGTCGCTGGTTCGAATCCAGTCACCCCGACTGATGGAAAGGCTTGGTAATCTGATGATTGCCGAGCCTTTTTTGTTTGCGTATTCTGAACGGAAATAGGGCGGTTGACGCGCTGGTTGACGAGAAAAGTCAACCGAGAAGTCAACCAAAATCCAATGAAAACAACTGTTTCGGTTGTATGTTACCATCACAAAATTCTGACGAACGGAGAATCACCAATCATGCTCCGTATCTGTAAAGGCGGCAAACGGACGATGAAAAGTTTGGGTATCTCCGTACACGCCCGCTATTGGGACTTTGCCGCAAACCAGCCCAAGAGAAACTGCCCCAATCGGAATTACATTCAGCAGGTCATTCTGCGTGCCATCGGCGAGTGCAATGCGCTTGTGCTGTCGAAAGAGGCTATGCAGGAGGAGTTCACGCCCCGCACGCTCGTCCATGAATCCAAAGAGGAGATACGGGCGCAGAGTGTCGAGGAGTTCTATGTAAAGTTGATTGCAGACCTCAAAGCACAAGGGGCGGTAGGAACGGCCTATGCCTATCAAAATTCCTATGGCGTGTTGCGCAGTTTCAACAAGGGGCGTGCATTGACTTATACGTTCGGTACGATTGACGCCGTGTTTTTGGAAAAGTTCGAGGTTTGGATGCGGGCGAGAGGGAATAAAGACACCACATTGAGTTTTCAGATGCGTACTTTGCGGGCCGTGTTCAACCGAGCAGTTAAGGCAAAAGCGGTCGCCAAAGAGAAAAACCCGTTCGGAGAGGACTACAAAGTGAGCAAGTTCGACACGCGAACCCCCAAACGGGCATTGAGCAAAGAGGAGGTAATGAAGATTGTCAATGCGGATTGTTCTGCTGAAAGTGATTTGTACCGCTTGGCACACGATGTATTTGTATTCTCCTATTTGTGCGGTGGGATTGCCTTTGTAGACGTGGCAAATCTTACGCCTGCCAATATTGTGGACGGGCGATTGTCCTATAAGCGTCAGAAAACACACGGAGCAATCAATATCCCTTTGTCCGAGCGTGCCATGCAGATTGTTGGACGCTATGCCGATTATTGCGAACGTGCAGGGTATCTGTTTCCGATACTCGATGAACGGTTGCATATAACACCCATTCAGAAAAGGAACAGGGTGCATAAGGTCTGCCACCAAGTAAATTTGGAGTTGCGAAAATTGGCTCAAAATCTGAAAATATCGGCCGAGGTTACAACCTATGTCGCAAGGCACTCATTCGCCACCGTATTGAAGAAATCGGGTGTGAATATCGGTATTATATCGGAGGCATTAGGCCACCATAGTCTGAAAACCACACAGATTTACTTGGATAGCTTCGAGAACAGCCAAATCGACGCTGCTATGAAAAATCTACTTTGATAATGACAAAAAAGCGAGGGGCGCAATTCCACAGTCTCCACTTGTGGATTGCCACCCCTCTAAATGTTTTTGTTGCGTCTGCGTTCCCATCATGGAAACGAAGCAATGAACGTCCAAGACTAAACGTGTCTCGGAATCCCAGCAATGTTAAGCCGCAGTTACCGCCGAACCAGACGTAGCGTTTGCTTCGCTCGGCGTCTCCTGCACATTGGAACTGCTGTTGGCATAGAGTTTCTTCTCGTCCACGTAAAGCGGTTCTGTGAACATCTTCACCCGCTCTCCGAGGACGGTTTCCACTCCCTCGATCAAAACCCTCTTCGCCGTCTTTTCGCTCTCAAACAGAATATGTTGAGCAACGGTTTTAGGGGCAAGACCGAGGTCGTCGCAAGCCTTGTTAAAACGCATGGAATCAAGCAGCAATTTTTCGCTTTGGCTCAATAAATCAAGCCAAAACCGCAAATCGTCTGCATAATACTTGCTGATGCAAGCCTTAATGCACTCACGTTTGACACTCGTACTCTTAACGATTTGTGCATTGAATTTCTTCCGTGCATCGTCGAGGACTTTCCAAACGGGCGATTTAGGCGTGCGGCCTTTGCCAGCGTTTTTCTTGGTTGCAACCTTCGCTTCAACAGTCAATTCGGGGTTTTTAGCGTTCATGAAAAATGATTTAATTGGAGTAATTAAACACCTGCTGATTTGTTGTTTCATCCCGCGCAGGATACGGGATACCGTATATTGCCGTTGAACGCAATGATTATCAAAGAACTTTCGGGCGTCGAAAGTGCAGGAATTTGCGGGGAGGTTCCTTGTGATCTTAAAAATTTTTACTATATTGTTGCCCCGCATATAACCCGAAGGCCGGAATATCCCCGCTCCTGCCGGCCTGTTTTGAATGGTTCCATTTCTAAAAAGACAATGCTTATGAAACAAAAGAAAATGCTTGCACTGACCCTTTCCCAACTCGTACTGCTTTATCGTCAGGAGTTTCCCGGCCTTGCGGCCCTTGCCGACGCCAGCGGCGACGGCGAACGGTTTCGCATGGGCCTCCGGGAGTTCGTGGACGCACACCGGGCGGCGGAAGGCGAAGCGGCGGAGCAGATTCGACTGTTGATCGACTACGACGGACGCAGCGTCCGCGAATTATCCACCGACCGGCAGCTGGAAGTCAGGACCCTCACGCTGCTGTGGCAGTTTCTTACCGGAAGGCTCGAAAACCCCGAAATGCCTTCCGACCTGTTCGTCGATCTGTACCATCTCTTCCGCCTGCTGGATGCTCCGGAGATTCCGCTGCCTTCGCCCCGGCGCGTGCGCAGCCGCACCGAACGCTGGCTCTCGGGACAGGACGACGGGGTGCGGGCCATCCGCGCCGACAACCGCGAACGGATGCTCCACCTGCTGATCCAGAAGATCGGGAACCGCAAGTCGAAGGTTCCGTCGCGCTTCCAGTTCGCCGACGGCATGACCTACGAGGAGAAGTACCGGCAGGTGGCCGCCTGGTGGGGCGATTTCCGCTTCCAGCTGGCGATGGCCGTGAAAAGCCCCTCGGAACTGAACCGCTTTCTGGCTGGCTCGCTCTCGTCGGAGACGATGTATCTGCTCTCGAAGGCCCGCAAGAAGGGAATGCCCTTCTTCGCCACGCCCTATTACCTTTCGCTGCTCGACGTCACGGGCGGCGGCTACGACGATGCCGCCATCCGCAGTTACATTCTTTATTCGCCGCAGCTGGTCGAAACCTACGGGCAGATCCGCGCCTGGGAGCGCGAGGACGTCGTCGAGGCCGGACGACCCAATGCCGCCGGGTGGCTGCTGCCCGACGGACACAACATCCACCGCCGTTACCCGGAGGTGGCGATCCTGATTCCCGACACGATGGGCCGCGCCTGCGGCGGGCTGTGCGCCTCGTGCCAGCGCATGTACGACTTCCAGAGCGAACGCCTCAATTTCGAATTCGAGACCCTGCGCCCCAAGGAGAGCTGGGACCACAAGCTGCGCCGCCTGATGAATTATTTCGAGGAGGACACCCAGCTGCGCGACATCCTCATCACGGGCGGCGACGCCCTGATGAGCCAGAACAAAACCCTGCGTAACATTCTCGAAGCGGTCTGCCGCATGGCCGGCCGCAAGCGCCGGGCCAATGCCCGACGCCCCGACGGGGAGAAGTCCGCCGAATTGCAGCGTGTGCGCCTCGGGTCGCGCCTGCCGGCCTATCTGCCGATGCGCGTCAACGATGAACTGGTCGAAATCCTCCGCGAATTCCGCGAGAAGGCCTCGGCCGTCGGCGTGAAGCAGTTCATCATCCAGACCCATTTCCAGACGCCGCTCGAAGTGACGCCCGAAGCCGAGGAGGCCATCCGGAAGATCCTTTCGGCGGGGTGGCTCATCACCAACCAGCTGGTCTACACCGTGGCCGCTTCGCGCCGCGGGCACACCACACGCCTGCGCCAGGTGCTAAATTCGCTCGGTGTGGTCTGCTACTACACCTTCTCGGTCAAGGGGTTTCAGGAGAATTACGCCGTTTTCACCCCCAACAGCCGCTCGATGCAGGAGCAGGTCGAGGAGAAGGTTTACGGGCGGCTCACTCCGGAGCAGGCGGCCGAACTCGACGATTTGCTGGCTGACGGGACGGATACGGCTGCGAAAATCCGCTGCTTCATGCGTCGTCACCACCTGCCGTTTCTGGCCACGGACCGCAGCGTGCTGAACCTTCCGGCCATCGGCAAGAGCATGTCGTTCCGGCTGGTGGGCATCACGGCCGAGGGCAAGCGTCTGCTGCGTTTCGACCACGACCGGACGCGCCGCCACAGCCCGATCATCGACAGTATGGGCGAAATCTTCATCGTCGAGAACAAGTCGCTGGCCGCCTACCTGCGCCAGCTGGGCAAGATGGGCGAGGACCCCGAGGACTACGCTTCGATCTGGGCCTATACGCACGGCGAGACCGAGCCGCGTTTCGGGCTTTACGTCTATCCCGATTTCGGGTTCGCGACGACCGACCGGGTGAGCAACCTGGAGTTGGAGTGACGCAATAACCGGCATATGATTTGCGTTTGTATTCAATGATTATTGAATGAATGCAAATTATGAAAAAGACGATTCACAGAGCCGCGACCCGCGGGTATGCCGATCACGGCTGGCTCCGGACCCACCATACTTTCAGCTTCGCCGGATACTACGATCCCGGGCGGATTCATTTCGGCGCCCTGCGCGTGCTCAACGACGATACCGTGGCCCCGGGCGAGGGGTTCGGAACGCATCCCCACGAGAATATGGAGATCGTTTCGCTCGTTCTCTCGGGCGCCTTGAGGCACGGCGACAGCATGGGCAACATGCAGCTCCTCAAGCCGGGCGAATTGCAGGTGATGACCGCCGGTACGGGCATCACGCACAGCGAGATGAACGCCAGCCGCGAGGAGCCGGTGAAGTTCCTGCAGATCTGGGTCATCACCGACGCCGAGGGCCATACGCCCCGTTACAACCAGATCGAACTCGCGCCCGCGAAGCGCAACGAGTTCCGGCTGATCGTGGCTCCTGAAGGCCGCGGCGGGGAACACGTGGGATGGATTCACCAGACGGCATGGTTCCATACGCTCGACCTCGACGCCGGGCGGGAAGCCCGGTATCGCATGAACCTTCACGGCAACGGGGCCTATGTTTTCGTGATCGAAGGCACGGCCGAGGTCGCGGGCGAACCGCTCGGTCCCCGTGACGGCATGGGCATATCGGACGCCGACGATTTTCTGATCCGCGCTTCCGAAAACGCACGGCTGCTGGTCATCGAGGTCCCGATGATCTGATGTGCGGCAGCCTGATGTGAAAAACCGCCGGAGTCGAATGCTCCGGCGGTTTTTTAGTGTCAGGCGGCGTCCTAAAACTCCGAGGTGAAGTGGAAGCGGATATCCTTGAAGTTCTCCTGCGCGAGAGCCAGCCCGTAGCTGGTGTCGGCGAGGAAAACGTCGCGGCCGTGCTTGTCCACGGCCATGTTGGTGTGCTTGCGGCGCTTGAAGTCGGCCAACTGCGCGGCGTTGTCGCTGTCGATCCAGCAGGCCTTGTAGATCGAGATCGGCTCCCAGCGGCACGCGGCGTTGTACTCGTGCTCCAGACGGTACTGGATGACCTCGAACTGGAGCGCGCCCACCGTGCCGATGATCTTGCGGCCGTTGAGCGAGCTTGTGAACAGCTGCGCCACGCCCTCGTCCATCAGCTGGTCGATGCCTTTGGCCAGTTGCTTGAATTTCAGCGGGTCGGCGTTCTCGATGTAGCGGAACTGCTCGGGGGCGAACGACGGAATTCCGGTGAAGCGGAGCTTCTCGCCTTCGGTGAAGGTGTCGCCGATCTTGAAGTTCCCCGTGTCGTGCAGACCCACGATGTCGCCCGGATAGGCGAAGTCGATCACCGACTTTTTCTCGGCCATGAAGGCCGTCGGGGAGGAGAATTTCAACTGCTTGCCGCTGCGTACGTGGAGGTAGTTCCTATTCCGTTCGAACGTGCCGGAACAGATCTTCAGGAACGCGATGCGGTCGCGGTGGTTGGGGTCCATGTTGGCGTGGATCTTGAAGACGAAGCCGGTCATTTTCGGCTCCGCAGGCTCCACCTGCCGGGTTTCGGTCGGCGCCGGGCGCGGCGAGGGGGCGATGCGCACGAAGCATTCGAGCAGTTCGCGCACGCCGAAATTGTTCACCGCCGAGCCGAAGAACACCGGGGCCAGTTCGCCCCGCAGGTAGGCGTCGCGGTCGAACTGGTCGTAGACGCCCTCGACCAGTTCCACGTCGGAACGCAGCTGGGCGGCGAACTTCTCGCCGATGTAGCCTTCGAGTTCCTGCGAGGCGAGGTCCGAGATTTCGGCCGTCGAGGCGTCGGCCGTGAGCTTTTCGTCCGACGTGAAGAGCGAGAGGTTCTTCTCGTAAAGGTTGTAGACGCCCTTGAACGTGGGTCCGTTCGAGATCGGGAAGGCCAGCGGCCGCACGCGGATATGCAGTTCCTTCTCCACCTCGTCCAGCAGGTCGAACGGCTCTTTCGACGGGCGGTCGAGCTTGTTGATGAAGACGATCACGGGGGTTTGGCGCATGCGGCAGACCTCCATCAGCTTGCGGGTCTGGGCCTCGACGCCCTTGGCGCCGTCGATGACGATGATCACCGAGTCGACGGCCGTCAGCGTGCGGTAGGTGTCCTCGGCGAAATCCTCGTGGCCCGGGGTGTCGAGGATGTTGATCTTGCAGCCCCGGTATTCGAATCCCATCACGGCCGTGGCCACCGAGATGCCTCGCTGGCGTTCGATCTCCATGAAGTCGGACGTGGCGCCCTTCTTGATCTTGTTGCTCTTGACGGCTCCGGCCACGTGGATGGCGCCGCCGAACAGCAGCAGTTTTTCCGTAAGGGTGGTTTTGCCCGCGTCGGGGTGGGCGATGACGGCGAAGGTCCGCCGCCGGGTTATCTCTTCCTGTTGTGTCATGACTTGCGCAATTAAAAATTAAGAATTAAAAATGAAAAATAGCCTCCTTGGCGATTGTGAAAGAGACGGTTTTTTGACATGCGTTATCGAAAAACCTGTGCTTTGGACGGTTTGCCTGCGAATCCCATTTTTAAATTTTTCATTTTTAATTCTTAATTCTTAATTATGCGGATTATCCCTCCTTTGGATAATCCGCATTGTAATGGCAGCCCACCGACTCCTTGATCTCGCGGCCCTGCTTGATGACCAGGTAGGCGATGGCGATCATGTTCCGCAGCTCGCACAGTTCGCGGTTGGGCTTGGTCTTGTTGTAAAGTTCCTCGGTCTCCTGCCAGAGAATTTCCAGCCGGTGCATGGCGCGCTTGAGCGAGAGGTTCGACCGCACGATGCCCACGTAGTTGGACATGATCGTCTGCATCTCGCGCTTCGACTGGATGATCATCAGCATCTCCTCGGTGTGCTGCGTGCCTTCGAAATCCCAGTCGGGAATGCCCTCCTGAAAATCGACTTTCTCCAGCAGCGACGCCGTGTGGCGCGCGGCCTGGTCGGCGTAGACCACCGCTTCGATCAGCGAGTTCGAGGCCAGACGGTTGGCGCCGTGCAGCCCCGTGCACGAGGTCTCGCCCAGCGCGTAGAGCCGTTTCACGGAGGTTTCGCCGTTGGTGTCGACCTTCACGCCGCCGCAGCAGTAGTGCGCCGCAGGGGTCACGGGAATCCAGTCTTTGGTGATGTCGATGCCGATCGAGCGGCATTTTTCATAGATGTTCGGGAAATGGCTCTTCACGGCCTCGGGGTCCTTGTGCGTCACGTCGAGGTAGACGAAGTCGGAACCCCGTTTGGTCATCTCGCGGTAGATGGCGCGGGCCACCACGTCGCGCGGCGCGAGGGATTTCATCGGGTGGTATTTGTCCATGAACTCCTTGCCGTCGGGCAGCCGCAGGATGGCCCCGAAGCCGCGCATGGCTTCGGTGATCAGGAAGTTGGGCTTCTCGCCGGGGTTGTAGAGCGTCGTGGGGTGGAACTGGATGAACTCCATGTTCTCGGTCATCGCCTTGGCGCGGTGGCACATGGCGATGCCGTCGCCCGTGGCGACCACGGGGTTTGAGGTCGTGGAGTAGACGTTGCCGCAGCCGCCCGTGGCCACGACGGTGAATTTCGAAAGCATGGTCTCGATCTCGTTGGTGTCGAGATTCAGGACGTAGGCCCCGAACGAGGCCAGGCCGCGCGTGTGGCGCGTGACGAATTCGCCCAGATGGTGCTGCGTCAGCAGGTCGATGGCGAAGTGGCGTTCGAGAACCGTGATGTTCGGATGCTCCCTCACCGACTGCACGAGCGCCCGTTCGATCTCGGCTCCCGTGAGGTCCTCGTGGTGGAGGATGCGGTGCTCCGAGTGTCCGCCTTCGCGGTTGAGCTCGAAACGCCCGTCGGGGGTCTTGTCGAAACGCGTGCCCCAGGCTATGAGGTCGGCGATCAGTTCCGGAGCGCGCCGCACGACCAGTTCCACGGCCTTCTCGTCGCATTTGCCTGCGCCGCAGACCAGCGTGTCGCGGATGTGTTTCTCGAATGTGTCGGGAGCGTACGTTACCGAGCAGATGCCGCCTTGTGCATAATTGGTGTTGCACTCTTCGATCGCGCCCTTGGTGACGATCGTAACGTGTCCGTGGGCTGCGGCTTTCAGCGCGAACGAAAGGCCCGCGGCGCCGGAACCGATAACCAGAAAGTCGGTTTTCATGGGTTTTTCCTTTTTCTATTGCCTTGCAGCGCCGCAAAGTTACAAAAAATAGTAACTTTGCCGCATAATTTCGGGCAAAATATGGAACGACATATCGACATCAGCCGCTTCGATTACGACCTTCCGGACGAGCGGATCGCCAAATTCCCGCTCGCCGAGCGCAGCGCCTCGAAGCTGCTCGTCTGGCGCGGCGGAGAAATCGCGGAAAAGCGTTTCGCCGACATCGGCGACGTGCTGCCGGCCGGGGAGCTGCTGGTTTTCAACAACACGAAGGTGATCCGGGCGCGGATCGTCATGCACAAGCTCTCCGGGGCGCGCATCGAGGTCTTCTGTCTCGAGCCGCACGACCCGGCCGACTACGAGCGGGCGTTCGCCGTCACGGGCGGCTGCACATGGTCGTGCATCGTGGGCAACCGCAAGAAGTGGAAAGAGGGGTACGTGGAGATCAATTTCGAACGCGGGGGCTGCGCCGAGCACCTTCGTGCATGGATCGTCGAGGACCACGGCCGCGAGTGCGTCGTGCGTTTCGAGTGGACGGCCCCGATGACCTTCGGGCAGCTGCTCGAATACCTCGGGCGGATTCCGATTCCGCCCTACCTGAACCGCGAGAGCGAGGAGATCGACAACACGCGCTACCAGACGGTCTATTCGAAGTTCGAAGGTTCGGTGGCCGCACCGACCGCCGGGCTGCATTTCACGCCCGAGCTGATCGGGGAGATGAAGGTGCGCGGATTCGCCTTCGAGGAGGTGACGCTCCATGTCGGGGCGGGCACGTTCCTGCCCGTCAAGGACGAGGACGCCGCGCGGCATCCGATGCACACCGAGCATTTCGAGGTGCGCCGTGCGACGGTGGTCCGCCTGCTGGAGAAGTGGGGGCATATCACCGCCGTGGGAACCACCTCGGTGCGTACTCTGGAATCGCTTGCGGCCCTTGCGTGGCGCATCCGCACGGCCGGGACGCCCGATGCCGGGCGGGTCGTGGGGCAGTGGGAGCTGTACGACATTCCCGCGGAGTTTTCGGGCCGCGAGGCGTTGCAGGAGTTGTCGGGGTATATGGAGCGCGAGGGGCTGGACCGGCTGAAAGCCTCGACGCAGATTATGATCACGCCGCTGGACTACGAGTTCCGCATCGTGCACAATATCGTCACCAATTTCCACCAGCCCAAATCGACGCTGCTGCTGCTGGTTTCGGCCTTTGTGGGCGACGGGTGGCGGCGGATTTACGACTACGCCCTCGGCCACGGCTTCCGCTTTTTGAGCTACGGCGATTCGTCGGTGCTGCTGCGGGAATGACCGTTTATGCGGAACGGAAAAGGGACGCCCGACGAGGACGTCCCTTTTTTATTGGCGCAGGGGCGGATTAGAAATTGTATCCGACGCTGATCGTGAAGCAGTTGTTGCGCATCGTGCCCTCGCCGTCGCTCTCCTTGACCAGATTCAGGCAGCCGATGTCGTAGCCCAGCCCGAAGTAAATGCGTTTCCAGACGACGCCGGCGCCCAGACGCACGCCCAGGTCGGAACGTTTCAACCCGCCTTCGTCTCCGAAGATGTCGCCCTTCTCGTCGCCGACCTTCACTTTGCCGCCGATGCCGAGCCCGTAGTAAAGACCTGCGAAGGGTTGGATCGTAACGATGTCCTTGATGTTGAAGTGGTAGTTCACCAGCACGGGGATTTGCAGGTAGGAGGGGCGGAAGCTCACGCCGTCGACCTTGCCGCCGCGGCTCGAGAAGGCAAGCCCGGTTTCGAGGTAGAAGGGCAGTTTGTTGCAAAGCAGGATCTGATCGGTCACGGCGACGTGGAACGAGGCCCGCGAGTCGGTGCTGATGGACGCACCTCCGGCCGAAATCGAGTAGCTCGACAGGTTCAGTCCGGCGCGGACGCCCAGGATGTTCTTTTCGTAGTTTTGCGCCGAAACGGCATTTGCCAGCAGGATGGCGGCCACGATAAGCAATACTTTTTTCATAATGAATGGGTTTGGGTTTGTATACGTGGCAAATATAGGATAATTTTTTCGAAAAATCCCCCCCCCGAAATTTTTTACGGACAATGAAAAAAATATCCGTAAATGCTTTTGCTTTAGCTGGATAGCTGTCGGATGTCAGAAATTGTACCCGATGTTTACGGTCAGGCAGTTGTTGCGTATTTCGGCGCTTTCGGGCTGGAGTGCGTAGCCGAAGAATTCGCCGCCCCGGAACAGGTCGCGGCAGCCGATGTCGTAGCTTATGCCCAGGTAGATGCGTCTGATGACGAACCCGGCGCCCGCGCGCACGCCGAAATCCATGCGGGAGAGGAAGCCCGGGGCGCTGAACATATCCTCGTTGCCGTATTCGGTCTTCATCGCGCCCCGGATGCCCACGCCGCCGTATATGCCCGCGAAGGGCTGGATCGTGAGGAGATCCCGGATGTGGAAATGGTAGTTGACGAGCAGGGGGACCTGCATGTAGAACGGACGCATGGTCATGTTGTAGATGTCGCCGTAGATTTCGGCGGCGGCCCTGCCGCCGCGGCTCGAAAAGCCGATGCCCGTTTCGAGGTAGAGGGGCAGGCTGCGGTGGAGCAGGATCTGGTCCGTCACGGCGAAGTGGAATCCCGCGCGCGAACCGGTGTTTATCCGCACGTCTTCGATCGAGATGTCGCAGGTCGACACGTTGACGCCGGCGCGGACGCCCAGGATGTTCTTCTCATACCGCTGCGCCCGGACGGCTCCCGCCGACAGCAGGACGAGCAGGATGAATGCGTATCTTTTCATGGAGGTCGATGAAATTATGCTTCGGGTGTGCAGCTTTTCAGGGCCAGTTTCTTGACCCAGACGACGAAGCCGCCCGTGAGGATCAGGTTCAGCACCAGCGTCAGCACCGAGATGATCAGCGCCGGGCCGCCGAGGCTGTATCCCAGGGCGATGAAGATGACGCCCGCGCCCACCTCGCCGCGGGTGAACATGCCGATCGAGAGTGCGAGCCGCTCGCTCAGTTTCCGGTCGCGGTAGAAGAAGACCGGGACCAGCTTCCCGATGTTCGAGAGCGCCGAAACGGCCACGACGTGCAGGATCAGCACGCCCCACGGCATCATCGGCTGCGACGCCGTGATGGAGGTGGCGGCCGCGGCGGCGTCTGCCGCCGAAGCGCCCGTCACGAGCGGCATGCTCATGCCGACAAGCAGCATGAACAGGAACGAGATGCCCGTTGCGGCGCGGCGTTCGGTCGGGGTGTCGATCTCCCTGTGCTTCATCAGCATGCCGATCACGAAGGCCGGAAGCAGCACCTCGATGTGTATGCTGTTTTCTGGTCCGTACCACCGCGCGGTGACGATGTAGAGCGCCTGTGTCAGGGCGCAGACCACCGCCGAAAGCCCCAGGATGCGTTTCCAGTCCTGCCGGACGTTCCACCGCGCCTGCCACCGCCAGCCTGCGATAAGCAGTACGACGACCACGCCCACGATGGCGAACATCTGCCATTTGAGGCCGATCATCAGGATTTGCAGCGGGATCATCAGCAGGATGGTGTCCAGGTCGTCGAAGATAGCCAGCACCTGGATCTTACGGTATATCCAACTGTTTTTCAGGCTTAACGCGGCGAGCATCGTGAAGAGGATACCGGCCGAGGTCGGGGCCGCGAAACGGCTCAGCAGCAGATTCTCCTTCCACGCCGCGGAGTCGGTCCAGAGGTCGGAGGGCAGCAGTACGAAAATATAGTAGAGGACGATCAGCAGCCACGGCAGCGCTGCGGTGGCCATGGCGATGAAGTAATCGGCGGTGTAGGAGCGCCAGCGCGACTTGTCGATTTCGAACTCCCGTCCGACGTTGATCATAATGAATCCCAGGCAGATGTAGAGCAGGGTGTCGGCAGTCGCCTTGAAACCCGGATAGGCCGTGCCGAGTGCGCCGGGAAGCAGCTGCGAGGCGACGAGGCCCAGCATCAGAAAGAGCGAGAACGAAAGAACTTTTCGCATTGATTGAAAGTCGTTTACAGGTTATGCGTCTGTGCCGCGGCACAAAGATACGATATTTACAGAAAAATCCGCGGAAACGAATGCTGTTGTCGTGAAAAAAATAACAATAATGAAACTGCAATTCACAATTATTTTGTACCTTTGCCGTGCCGATTCAGGGAATTAGCATTCAAACACCATAAAATTCAAATTATTACAACTATGCAGATTGTAGAGATTCACGCAAGGGAAATCCTCGACTCGCGAGGCAATCCGACCATCGAGGTCGAAGTTCGTACCGTATCGGGCGCATTCGGCCGCGCTGCCGTTCCGAGCGGAGCGTCGACGGGCGAGAACGAGGCCCTTGAGCTTCGTGACGGCGACAAGAGCCGTTACCTGGGCAAAGGCGTCCTGAACGCCGTGAAGAACGTTAACGAAGTGATCGCTCCGGCCGTCATCGGCATGAACGTAGCCGACCAGGTGGGCATCGACAAGGCCATGATCGCCCTCGACGGAACCCCCACCAAGTCGAAGCTCGGCGCAAACGCCATCCTCGGCGTGTCGCTGGCCGTTGCCCGCGCTGCCGCCGACTATTTCGGCATGCCGCTCTATCGCTATATCGGCGGCGCGAACGCCAAGACGCTGCCCGTTCCGATGATGAACATCATCAACGGCGGTTCGCACTCGGACGCTCCGATCGCATTCCAGGAGTTTATGATCCGTCCCGTGGGCGCTCCTTCGTTCAAGGAGGGCATCCGCATGGGCGCCGAGGTGTTCCACAACCTGAAGAAGGTGCTCCACAACCGTAACCTCTCGACGGCCGTAGGCGACGAGGGTGGTTTCGCTCCCGCGCTCAACGGCACGGAGGATGCCATCGAGTCGATCATCGAGGCCATCAAGATGGCCGGCTACAAGCCCGGCCGCAAGTGCGAGGGCGGCGACGTGTCGATCGGCATGGACTGCGCTTCGTCGGAGTTCTACAAGGACGGCGTTTACGACTACACCAAGTTCGAGGGTGAGAAGGGCGCCAAGCGTACGTCGAAGGAGCAGGTGGAGTACCTGAAGGGACTCGTCGCCAAATACCCCATCGACTCGATCGAGGACGGCATGTCGGAGAACGACTGGGAAGGCTGGCAGATGCTGACCGCCGAGATCGGCGACAAGTGCCAGCTCGTGGGCGACGACCTGTTCGTCACCAACGTGGACTTCCTGAAGAAGGGTATCGAAATGGGCTGCGCCAACTCGATCCTGATCAAGGTAAACCAGATCGGTACGCTGACCGAGACGCTCGACGCCATCGAGATGGCTCACCGCGCCGGCTATACGTCGGTGACGTCGCACCGTTCGGGCGAGACCGAGGATTCGACCATCGCCGACATCGCCGTGGCTACGAACTCGGGTCAGATCAAGACCGGTTCGGCTTCGCGTTCGGACCGTATGGCCAAGTACAACCAGCTGCTCCGCATCGAGGAGGAACTCGGCGACGAGGCTATCTACGGCTACACGAAGATCTACCGCAAGTAATTTGCTGCCGGAATATAAAGAGAACCGGATGCCGCGAGGCGTCCGGTTTTTTTATGATGCAGCCCCGGGAACCGGAGCGCGGAGGCGATGTCGCCCGACGGATTCGTATCGCATGTTCCGTGTCGGCCAATTGAACTGTCTGCACATGCCAACGAAAAAAGGTCTTCGCAAGAAGACCTTTTCGGGTGGAAGAAGGGGCTCGAACCCTCGACCTTCGGAACCACAATCCGACGCTCTAACCGACTGAGCTACATCCACCGTGTGATACGTGTTCGTCGTATCGGGATGCAAATGTAATACGATTTTTCGGTCCGTGCAAAAAAAACGGCTGAAAAATCGTCCGGAAATGGCGAAAATGACAAAATGGCAGTCGCCTCTGCTCGTTTGTCACGCAAAATCTGCCAAAAAACGGTTGGCACATCTATTGATGGGATAGAGGTTGCGAAAGCGAATGAAACATATTATATCAAACAAATTTAAAACACAAAGCTATGAACGTAAAACCATTATCGGACCGCGTGCTGATTCTCCCGAATCCCGCGGAGGAGAAGACGGCCGGCGGATTGATCATCCCCGACACGGCCAAGGAGAAACCGCTGGCAGGCAAAGTCGTTGCAGTAGGCCCCGGAACCTCGGAGGTCAAGATGGAGGTCAAGGAGGGCGACCAGGTGCTCTACGGCAAGTATGCCGGTCAGGAAATCCAGGTCGACGGCGTGGACTACCTCATTATGAAACAGAACGATATTTTGGCAATCATCTAAATTCGATAAACAGTCATGGCAAAGGATATTAAATATAACGTAGAGGCGCGCGAACTGCTCAAGGAGGGTGTCGACGCGCTGTCGAACGCCGTTAAGGTAACGCTCGGTCCCAAAGGCCGCAACGTGATCATCGACAAGAAATTCGGCGCTCCGCAGATCACCAAGGACGGTGTGACGGTGGCCAAGGAGGTGGAACTGGAGGACGCTTTCGCCAACATGGGCGCCCAGATGGTCCGCGAGGTCGCTTCGAAGACCAACGACGATGCGGGCGACGGTACGACCACCGCAACCGTGCTGGCGCAGTCGATCATCGGCGTCGGCCTGAAGAACGTGACGGCCGGAGCCAACCCGATGGACCTGAAACGCGGTATCGACAAGGCCGTTGCGACGGTCGTGGAGTCGCTGCGGAAGCAGAGCCAGGAGGTCGGCTCGGATTTCGCCAAGATCGAGCAGGTGGCCACCATTTCGGCCAACAACGACGAGACGATCGGTAAGCTGATCGCCGAGGCGATGGCCAAGGTCAACAACGAGGGTATCATCACCGTCGAGGAGGCCAAGGGAACCGAGACCCATGTCGAGGTGGTCGAGGGCATGCAGTTCGACCGCGGTTACATTTCGGCTTACTTCATCACCGACACGGAAAAGATGGAGGCGCAGCTCGAAAAGCCCTATATCCTGATCACGGACAAGAAGGTTTCGACGATGAAGGAGCTGATGGGCGTGCTGGAGCCGGTGGCCCAGAACGGCCGTGCGCTGCTGATCATCGCCGAGGATGTCGACGGCGAGGCCCTTTCGGCGCTGGTTGTCAACAAACTCCGCGGCACGCTGAAGATCGCCGCCTGCAAGGCTCCGGGCTTCGGTGACCGCCGCAAGGAGATGCTCGAAGACATCGCCGTCCTGACGGGTGCGACCGTGATCTCGGCCGACAAGGGCATGAAGATCGAGGATACGACGCTGGAGATGCTGGGTTCGGCCGACAAGGTGACGCTCAACAAGGAGAACACCACCATCGTCGACGGCGCCGGCAAGAAGGAGGAGATCGCAGCCCGTGTGGCCCAGATCCGCTCGTCGATCGACAAGGCTACGTCGGACTATGACAAGGAGAAGTTGCAGGAGCGTCTGGCCAAGCTGGCCGGCGGTGTCGCCGTGCTCTACGTCGGAGCCGCCACGGAGGTCGAGATGAAGGAGAAGAAGGACCGTGTCGACGACGCGCTGGCCGCAACGCGCGCAGCCGTCGAGGAAGGTATCGTTCCGGGCGGCGGCGTGGCTTACATCCGTGCCACGGCGGCTCTCGAAGGCCTGAAGGGCCAGAACGAGGACCAGACGACGGGTATCCAGATCGTGAAACGCGCCATCGAGGAGCCGCTCCGCCAGATCGTCGAGAACGCCGGCGGCGAAGGCTCGGTGGTCGTCAACAAGGTGAAGGAGGGCAAGGACGCCTTCGGTTACAACGCCCGCGACGACAAGTACGAGGACCTGCTGAAAGCCGGTATCATCGACCCGACGAAGGTGTCGCGCGTAGCGCTGGAGAACGCCGCGTCGATCGCCTCGATGTTCCTCACCACGGAGTGCGTGCTGGCCGAGAAGAAGTCCGACGCTCCCGCCATGCCGGCGATGCCCGCAGGCGGTATGGGCGGCATGATGTAACGGATTCCCATTTATAAGCGGATATTTCCGCACATCTCTCGAACGGGGCGAATGGAATGTACCTCAAGTACTATCCGTTCGTCCCGTTCTTCACGATGCCCGGACGGATCCGGCTTAAAATCAGAATCCGCCCGGACCGGGACGCGGTATCCGGCATCTGCGCCGTTCCGGCGAATGCACGGCCTGCTCCCGGACCGGCCCGTCCATTTGCCCGGACCGGTTTCGTTTTGCCGGCCGTTTTTCGTACCTTTGCGGCGGAAAGATGCACGTTATGAAAAAAGGAATACTCTACGCCGTGCTGGCCTCGGTATTGTGGGCGATTGTCAATCCGTTCATCAAGCAGGGGTTGAGCTACGATTTCTCGCCGATGAATTTCGCGGGCCTGCGCTTCACCGTTGTCGGAATCATTCTCTTCGCCTACACCTGGCATCGCGGCATGTGGCGCGAGATCATGCAGCACCGGCGGCTTTTCGGCAACCTGATCCTGATCAATATGTTCATGGGCTATACGGCCTTCTATTTCGGTGTCGATTTCGTCAGCGGGGCCATCAGCTCGATCGTCATGGGCCTCACGCCGCTGATCAACGTGCTGCTGGCGCACCTCGTGGCCAGCAACGACCGCCTGAACCGTTACAAGGTCGTGAGTCTTGCGGTGAGCCTCGCGGGACTGCTGCTGATCGTCGGCACGGGCAGCGACGGTTCGCCGCTCGACTGGCGCGGCATCGGGGGTATCGTCCTGCTGCTGGCCTGCATCCTGTTTCAGGGCTATTCCGCGATTTCGGTTTCGGAGGACAAGGGCAAGGTCGATCCGATTTTCCTGAATGCCGTGCAGATGTTTTTCGGCGGCCTGCTGATTTACGGCGTGGGCATCGCGGCGGAGGGTTTCCACCCCTTCTGGGCCAAGCCCGTCGGGTTCTATGCGAGTCTCGGCGTGCTGGTCTTCATCTCGGTCTTCGCCTTCAGTTTCTGGTTCATGGCCCTGCGCACCGAGGGCACGAAGGTCAGCGACATCAATATGTGCCGTTTGATCAATCCTGTCCTGGGAGCCGTGCTGAGCTGGATCATGCTGCCCGGCGAATACCCCGATTTTAGCACCGTGGCGGGCATGGCGGTCATCGTCAGTTCGCTGGTCATCTACTTCCGGGGCGAGACGATCGTGCAACGGTGGCGGCTGCGCCGGCATTGACGCAAAACGGACCGTCCCCCGAAAGGAACGGTCCGTTTTCTTTGAGGCTGCGGCGGTTATTTCTCCTTGCCGCATTTGCGGTTCAATGCTTTCCATATGCCGGCCGGCAGGGCCGTGCAGGGGAGCGGTGTTTCCGGCGGGCTTACGGCATCCATTCCAGAATGCCCTCGACGGGGTTCGCCGCACGCCATGCTTCGAACTCGGCATAGGTGCGCACGCCGTCGCGAAGGACCGCCTGGTAGTATTCGATGCCCATGATCTTCACCTCGTCGGGCGTGTCGTACTTGATTTGCAGGACGGCGCGGCGCGTCTCGTCGGTCAGTACGGCGCTGATTCGGTCGGCCACGCGTTCGAAATAGCCGTCCCAGGCCGAGCCGCGGGGCATGTGGATCATGTCGATCTGTCAGAGCCGTTCGTCGGCGTCGGCATACCACGCATGCCATTCGAGACACTGGTCCTGCGCGTCGAGCAGGTTTCCGTACTCGATGCGACGGATGCGGGGATTTTCGGCCAGCCGGGCCATGGCGGCGAAGCTGTCGGCCACGCGGAGCGGTGAGGAGTAGATGTGAAAGTCGATGTCGCGGTGCTTCATCAGCAGACCCGTGCGGAGCGAGCCTACGAGGTTCGCTTCGGCGCCCACCGAGCGCCAGATGGCCTCCAGATCGGTGTCGCGGATGACCTCGCGGGCGCGCTGCTGGTTGGCGGCCGCAATTTCGAGGATGTCGTTCATGTCGTGTTTTTTAGGGGTTATAATGGCGGGCGGAGCGGTCCGGCCGCTCCGTCACGTGTGAAATCGGTTTTGTACGGCTATTTGCCGAGCAGGATGCGGGCCTGGGCCACGGCGGCGTCGGTGATTTCCGAGCCGGAGAGCATCTTGGCGATCTCGGTCACGCGCTCCTCGTCGCCCAGGCGCGTGATGTCGGTGCGTCCGCCGCGCTTGTAGACCACGAAGTGCGCCGTGCCCTTCGAAGCGACCTGCGGCAGGTGGGTGATGTCCACCACCTGCATCGAGGCCGAGAGCGAGGCGATGATTTCGCCCATGGCGTCGGCGATGCGGCCCGAAACGCCCGTGTCGATCTCGTCGAAGATGATCGTCGGCAGCTGCATCCGTTCGGCCAGCAGGGCTTTCAGGGCTAGCATCACGCGCGAAAGCTCGCCGCCTGAGGCGATGCGCTCGACGGGCTGCGGCGTCATTCGCGGATTGGCCGTGAAGAGGAATTGCACGCTGTCGCGGCCCGTGCGTCCCGGCTCTGCGAGGGGTGTCAGGGCGATGCGGAAAACCGTCTCGGGCATGCCCAGCCGGGCGAGGGTCGAGAGGATGTGTTTCTCGAATCCCGCAGCGGCCTTCTCGCGCGTCTTGTGCAGACGGTCGGCCAGCGTCGCGGTCTTTTCGGCTGCTTCCGAGAGGGCTGCTTCCGCCTGGGCGATCTCCTCGTCGCTGTGGACGATGGCTGCGAGTTGTGCAGCGCAGCGGTCGCGCAGGGCGATCAGCTCCGCTTCGTCCGCCGCGCGGTGTTTCTGTTGCAGGGCGATCAGCGTGTCGAGCCGCGCCGAGCACTTCGCCAGCCGCTCGGGGTCGGCATCGAGCCGTTCGCATGCGGCGGCGGCCGAACCGTTGATGTCCTTCAGTTCCTCCAGTACCGAGCGCAGCCGTCCGGCATATTCCCCGGCGGCGGGGTAGTGGCTGCGGATATGGTTGAGTTCGTTCTCCGAATTCTTGAGCTGCGCCAGCACCCCGGTCTCGTCGGCGTCGAGGGCGTTGCGCAGGGAGGTCAGCGCCTCGCCGATGCGGTCGGCGTTTTCGAGCACCGCCAGCTCCTCCTCCAGCTCTGCCTGCTCACCGGGGCGCAGGTTGGCCGAGGTGAGTTCCTCGGTCTGGAACCGGAGCCACTCTTCGTCGCGGCGGCCGTTGGCGGCCTCTTCGCGCAGGGCCGCGAGACGGCGGCGCAGCTCCGTAAGCCGGGCATACTGCGCGGCGTACTGCGTCAGCAGTTCCCCGTTCGCAGCCACGGTGTCGAGCGCCGAAGTCCTGAACTCCTCCGACGAGAGGATCAGGTTCTGGTGCTGCGAGTGGATGTCCAGCAGGCGTGCGCCCAGTTCGCGCAGTTGCGCCAGCTGCACGGGTACGTCGTTGACGAAGGCGCGGCTCTTGCCCGCAGGGGTGATCATGCGCGTCAGGGTCGTTTCGGGGGCGTAGTCGAGGTCGTTCTCGGCGAAAAACGCTTCCAGGCTGCTTCCCGCGAGGTCGAAGGTCCCCTCCACCGTGCAGTTGCGCGTTGCGTCCTTCATCGCCTGCCCGTCGTTCTTGGCTCCGAGCAGCAGGCCCAGCGCGCCGAGCAGAATGGATTTTCCGGCCCCGGTCTCACCCGTGATGATGTTCAGGTGGGGGTCCAGCTCCATTTCGAGCTTGTCGATGAGCGCGTAGTTTTCGACCGACAGACGGCGTAGCATACCAATTCGGAATTAAGAATTCAAAATTAAGAATTAAAAATGAAAAAACGAAAACCGGGTGCGATTGCGCGCTATTCGGCGAAAAACTCTTCGATACGTTCGGCGATGCGTTCGGCGACTTCGCGCTTCGACAGCAGGGGAAGCTCTTCGCGGCCCGTGCGGTCGATGAAGGTCACCTTGTTCGTGTCGCCGCGGAAGCCGGCTCCGGCGTCGCGCAGCGAGTTGAGGACGATGAAGTCGAAATTCTTCTTTTCGAGTTTGGCTTCGGCGTGCGCCTGTTCGTCGTGGGTTTCCAGGGCGAATCCCACCAGCAGGCGGCCGTCCTTGTGCGCTCCAAGCTCGGCGGCGATGTCGCGCGTGCGGCGCAGGGTGATGCACATGTCGCCGTCGCATTTCTTGATTTTGGTGTCCGAAACCCGGTCGGGGGTGTAGTCGGCCACGGCGGCGCACATCACGGCCCCGTCGGACCCTTCGAAAGCCCGGACCGCGGCGTCGTACATCTCGGCGGCCGAGAGCACGTCCACGCGCTCCACGCCCGCGGGCGTCGGCAGCTCCGTGCGGCCCGTGACAAGCGTCACGCAGGCCCCTCTGTCGGCCAGCTCCCCGGCAATGGCATAGCCCATCTTGCCCGAGGAGTGGTTCGAGATGAACCGCACGGGGTCGATGGCTTCGATCGTGGCTCCTGCCGTGACGATCAACCGTTTACCTTGCAGGCTCTTTTTTTTTTCACGGAGAAGACCGCCGACGAATGCGGCGATCGCATCGGGTTCGGCCATGCGGCCCTTGCCCTGAAGACCACTGGCCAGTTCGCCTTCGCCCGGCTCGACGATGTGCACGCCGCGCCGGGCGAGTGTCCGGAGGTTCTGCTGCGTGGCCTCGTGGGCGTACATGTCCAAGTCCATGGCGGGAGCCACGGCGACCGGGCAGCGGGCCGAGAGGTAGGTGGTCAGCAGCAGGTTGTCGGCGATGCCGGAGGCCATTTTGGCCAGGGTGTTGGCCGTGGCGGGGGCGATCAGGTAGCAGTCGGCCCATTCGCCCAACGACACGTGGGAGTTCCACGCGCCGTTTTCGGGGTCGAAGAACTCCACCAGAATCGGGTTCTTCGAGAGCGTGGCCATCGTCAGGGGCGTGATGAACTGCTTCGCCAGCGGAGTCATCACCACGCGCACGTCGGCGCCGGCCGTCTTCAATAAACGACAAAGCACGGCAGCCTTGTAGGCCGCTATGCTACCCGTGATACCCAGCAGTATGTGGCGTCCCGCCAGCGGGGGACACGTGCCCGGGGATGCCATTGCGTGCGGATTTTAAATCTCCTTCATCACGCCGTCCTTGCCCTCCTTGTAGACCAGCTCGTGGTCGAGGAACTCCTCGGTGGCGATGATCACCGGTTTGGGCAGGCGTTCGTAGTAACGCGAAATCTCGATCTGCTCGCGGTTCTCGAAGGTCTCCTCCATGGTGTCGGTGGGCGACGAGAAATCGGCGAGCTTGCGGTTAAGCTCCGTCTTGAGTTCGGTCGAGATCTGGTTGGCGCGGCGGGCGATGATGTTGATGCTTTTGTAGACGTTGCCCGTCTCCCGGTCCAGATCCACCAGCTTGCGCGTGATGGTGTTGTTGGGAATGTTCTTCTTGATTTCCATCTTATATGTTGTTGTCTTTGTTATTGCGGTCGAGGTAGTCGCGTGCCTGCTGGGCCATGCGGTCGAGGCTCTTGATGTGCGTCGATTCGGGGAACTCCTCCTTGAACGAGAGGTAGGAGTCGAGCATCGACAGGTAGCGGTCGGTCTGCTTTTCGGAGATCGAGTTGCTGGCCAGGCGGTAGCCCGAATCGACGATCAGGTACATGATCTCTTCGCGGCGCTTGCTCTCGGGGTATTGTTTCAGCGCGTTCTTGAACGCCACGATCGCCGATTTGTATTTGCCCGTCTTATAATAGGTGTAGGCGTTCAGGTAGGCTTTCTCGTGGAGCCGTTCGGTCAGCTCGGTGTTGATCTTGCGGAAGTTCTCGACGCGGTCGCTCTGCGGATAGCGCGACATGAATTCGTTGATGGCGATCAGCGCGTGCCCGGTCATCGTCTGGTCGCGCGAGGGACCCGGCGAGAGGTAGTAGAAGCAGAGCGCGTACATGCCCTCGGCGTCTTCGATGAAGGCGCTGCGGCCGAATTTGCGGCGGAAGTCGTCCAGCAGGGTCGAAGCCGTGTCGAAATCGCGGTTCTTGTACTTGCAGCGGGCGTTGAAGAACGAGATGCTGTCTTCGCGCGACGAGCCCGTGTAGTAGTGCTGCACGCCTTCGAAAAGGGTCGAGGCGCGCTGCCATTTCTCCTTCTGGTAGTACTCCAGCGCCTTGCTGTAAATCAGTTCGGGCTGCCCGCTTTTCAGAAGGGCGTTCATCCCGGAGCATCCTCCGAGGATGATCGCTGCCGCCACTCCGCAAAGGGCGTATAAAAAAGTCTGCTTCATTTATGAATCTTTTACGGCGCTTTATCGCGCAAAGTTACGCATAAATTAACGATTTGCAAAAAAAAAATATTGCTCGCGGAGGCTGCGAAGATGCCGTGCGGGGCGTTTTTTCCGGCGGCGCGTGAAAAAGCCCCTGCCGGGGGCGGGGGCTTGAGGGCGGGGCGAAGGTGCCGGAACGATGTTTCGGGGTGTGGATAAATGCCCGATTTGCAGCTTGTTGCGGTGGGGCGCGCCGTGCCGGGACGTTTTCGGCGACGGTGTCAGAAGAAAAATCCCAGGGACCCGCCGTAGACGATGTCGTGGGGCACTTTGACGCGCCGGGCGATTCCTTCGGAGGTGAAATCGTGCCAGACGCGCGAACGCGGGTAGCCCGAGATGCGGAAGTCGATGAAGAATTTGCGGACGTTGAAGCCCAGTCCGCCCATGACGCCCACGTCGCCGTTGTTGAAGCGGACCTTGAGCAGCTGCGGGACGCTGCTCCGCTCGGATTCCGTGACGCGGAACAGCGCGCCGCCGAACAGGCGCAGCACGCCGAACTGGAAGCCCAGCTGGACGGGGATTTCGAACCGCTCGGTGCGCAGCGCGATGCGGCGGCTCCCGGAGTTCTCGGCCAGCACGTTGTAATTGACGAAGGCGTAGTTCAGTTCCGATTGCAGGTGGAGGTGTTTCGAAAGGTTGAGCCGCAGGACGAAGCCCACGTCGTAACCGGCCCGGACGGCGCCGGGCGTGAAGCGGGTGTCGCCGATGCGGGTCGGGACGAACGAGTAGTCGGCGAAGTTGACGCCGCCGCGTACGCCGACCATTAGGCGTTGGGCGGAGGCCGCGCCGGAGAAGACGAGCGCGGCGAGGAGGGTGAAGACCAGGTGTTTCATAAGACGTTGATGTTTAGGACGGGATCACATCAGGGGTGACACGAGCCGGAGCACGTCGCCCAGCGTCCGGCGCCACAGCGGCGGCCTCCATTCGGCGCGCGTGATGCGGCGGCACGAGGCGAGGTCGTCGTCGAAGGTCGCCGCCAGCTGCCGGACCGTCTCGCGGTCGCGGATGAAGGCCGTGACTTCGAGGTTGTCCGTCAGACTGCGGTAGTCCATGTTCGCGGTTCCGACCGACGCCAGCGTGTCGTCGACGATCACCAGTTTGGCGTGCAGGAATCCGTTGTCGTAGCGGTATAGTTCGACTCCGGCGTCGAGCAGGTCCGCGACGTAGGAGTCGGACACGAGGTCCGAGAACGGCGAGTCGCTGCACGTCGGGATCATCACTTCGACCCGGATGCCGCCCCGCGCCGCAAGGCGCAGCGCGTCGAGGATCAGCGTCGGGGGCAGGAAGTAGGGTGAGCAGATGCGCACCCGCTGTCTGGCCCGGACGACGGCCGCTGCGAAAGCCTCGGCGATGGTCAGCCGCGAGGGGCCCTCTTCGGACCAGGCCAGCTGGATCGGCAGGCGCTGCCGGATGCCGTGCGGGGCGACGTAACGGCGCAGGTCGAGACATTCGTCCGTGACCCGCGCCCAGTCGGCGATGAAGAGCCGCTGCAAGTCCTTCACGGCGTCGCCCTCGATGCGGAGGTGCTCGTCGCGCCACTTGCCCATGTAATCTCCGTCGAGGTAGTATTTCGCAATATTTATGCCACCCAGAAAGGCGACACGGCCGTCCGTGACGACTATTTTGCGGTGGTTGCGGCGCGAGACGCGCGTGGTGAACCACGGGAAGCGCACCGGCTCGAAGGCGGCCGTGCGTACCCCGGCGTCGTGCATGCGGCGCAATGTCGTGCGGCTCAGCCGCCACGAGCCTACGGCGTCGTAGATGACGCGCACTTCGAGTCCGGCGCGGGCTTTGCGGATCAGGATTTCGGCGATGGTGCGCCCGATGCGGTCGTCGCGGATGATGTAGTACTCCATGTGGATCGAGCGGACGGCGTGTTGCAGGGCGGCGATCAGCGCCGTGAAGGCGTTGCTGCCGTTGTGCAGCAGACTGACGCTGTTGCGGGGTGCGGGGCGGGTTCCGCAGCCGCGGGCGACGATCTGCTCCACGGCGTCGCCCCGGCAGTCGCAGGACTCTGCCGCCGGGACCGCGCGGCGGTATCCGGCCAGCACGTAAAGCAGCGTGCCGGCGACGGGAAGCAGGAAGACCAGCGCCAGCCAGGCGGCCGCCGAGGCCGGTATCCGTTGGCGGCGCGTGATGACGGCGGCCGCGCCGAGCGTCCACAGCAGATGAAGCGTAAGGGCAATGTACATACCCCGCACGGCGGGCACGATCCGTGCCACGGGGCGCGAAAAAAGATTTGGAAATATGGATTTTACTTCCTATCTTTGTCTATGCAATAGCAACGGGGTTCTGGCCTTTTCGGGTCAGGATTCTTATTTTTTACGTTTTATTCGGTTTTTGGAATTTCCGGCTTCCGGCGGGAGATTCCGGAGAGTTATTGGATTATGGCACAAGAGATTATTTATCTGACAGCGGAGGGCTACAAGAAAATCAAGGACGAACTCGAGCACATGCGTTCCGTCGAGCGTCCGGCGATTTCGGCGGCGATCGCCGAAGCGCGCGACAAGGGCGACCTTTCGGAGAATGCGGAGTACGATGCCGCCCGTGAGGCACAGGGGCTGCTGGAGATGCGTATCGCCAAACTGGAGGATACGATGGCCAACGCCCGCGTGATCGACGAGTCGAAGATCGACAAGAGCAAAGTGCAGATTTTGAGCAAGGTGACGCTTCTGAACCACAACAACCAGAAGCAGATGACCTACACGATCGTCGCCGAGCACGAGGCGAATCTGCGCGAAGGCAAGCTGGCGATCGGCACGCCTATCGCGAAGGCGCTGCTGGGCCGCAAGAAGGGCGACCGTGTGGACGTGGAGGTTCCGGCCGGCACGATCCATTTCGAGATCCTCGACATCAGCATTTGAACCGCCCGGCTTTTTCCGGGGGTGTCCGCTTCCCCCGGGGAGTGCCGGACAGGACATACACCCTCATTTGTAGGTATTTTTGCAGGGGCCGCTTGTCGCGGTCCCTTTTTTTCGTATCTTCGCCACCGTGAAGACAATGCACCTCCGCCTCAAACAATGCCTCGCGGCCTTTATGCTGGCCGTTCTGCTCGCAGCCCATGCGGGTCAGAAGGTGCATATCTATTTGGAGGACCATGCCCATTTCGCGGCTTTCAGCGGCGATCTGGTTCCCGACAACGGCGCTGCCGAACAGGTCGTCGAATTCTGTGTCGTCGACGATTTCTATTTCTTCCCCTACCTGGCCGAGACCCAGCCTCCGCATGAATTCTACGCCGAGGTGCTGGCCGTGCTGCAACCCGAAGCCACGCGCTGCAAATGTGCGGTCGAGGTCCGGCGTTTCTCCCTGCGGGCGCCTCCGGCGGCGTAATTGCGTTTCGTAATATCGGCATGTCCGGCTGCATCGCGACAACTGCGGCGACAGGCGAGGGCCGACGATTTATCGTTTGCCGAGCCGTCAAAGCGGAAGCGGCGTGTGTTTTTACGCCGTAAGTCCCTTCCGAGGAGGGGATTCAGGGGTGGACCGGATTTGTAAACGCGGCCGGAAGCCGCAATCATCCGCATGCCGGAGCGGACTTACTTTCACCATTATTCAATACTTTCGTATGAAACGATATATTTTGTTGGCGCTGTCCGTGTGCCAGAGCCTTGTCGTGCTCGCGGCCGAAGCGCCGCGCAAAAGCACGGACGCGAATCTTTTCGGCCACGTCGTGGACCGTGAAACCCATGAACACATTCCCTACGCCTCGGTGGCCGTCGTCGGCACGGCTTTCGGTACGACGACCGACGCTTCGGGCCACTATTTCCTGAAAAACCTCCCTGTCGGCGAACTGACGCTCGAAGTCCGTGCGCTGGGCTATGCCTCCGGTCGGATGACCGTCGCTCTCGAACGGGGCGAGACCCGGGAACTCAACTTCGAGGTGGCGCAGAGCGGCATTTCGATGGACGAAGTGGTCGTCTCGGCCAGCCGTTCGGAGACGCTGCGGCGCGAAGCTCCGGCGCTGGTGAGCGTGCTGGACGCCGGCCTGTTCGAACGGGCCAACGCCTCGTGCCTGGCCCAGGGCCTTTCGTTCCAGCCCGGGGTGCGCGTCGAGGACGACTGCCAGAACTGCGGCTTCACGCAGGTCCGCATCAACGGTCTCGACGGCCACTATTCGCAGATTCTGGTCGACTCGCATCCGGTTTTCTCCTCCCTGACGGGTGTCTACGGGCTGGAGCAGATTCCGGCCAATATGATCGAGCGGGTCGAGGTGCTGCGCGGCGGCGGGTCGGCGCTCTACGGCTCGTCGGCCATCGGCGGCACGATCAACATCATCACCCGTGAGCCGACGCGCAGTTCGGCCCAGCTGTCGCATACGCTGACCTCGCTCGGAGGCAGCAACTCCTACGACAACAACACGATGCTCAACGCTTCGATCGTCTCCGAAAGCGGCCGCGCGGGCATCAGCGTCTTCGGCCAGAGCCGCCACCGTTCGGGTTACGACCACGACGGCGACGGATTTACCGAACTGCCCGTCATCAGCAGCCAGTCCGTGGGCATGCGTTCGTTCTTCCGCACGGGGGCCTATTCGCGCATCACGGCGCAGTACCACCACATCGACGAATACCGCCGGGGCGGCGACCTGCTGAAGCAGCCGCCCCACGAAGCCTTCGTCGCCGAGCAGACCGACCACGCCATCGACGGCGGAAGCCTTTCGTTCGACATCTCGTCGGCCGACCGCAGCAACCGCTTCAATGCCTACGCCTCGTTCCAGAACACGGCCCGCAAGAGTTATTATGGCAGCAAGCAGGACCTCGACGCCTACGGCACGACGCACGACCTGACCCTCGCCGCGGGCATGCAGTATGTCCATGCCTTCCGCAAACTGCTCTTCATGCCCTCGGAGCTGACGCTCGGTACGGAGTACAGCTACGACGACCTTTCGGACCGTTCGATCGGTTATGACATCCGCACCGACCAGGCGGTGCACATCGTCGGGGCCTATCTCCAGAACGAATGGAAGACCCGGAAATGGTCGCTGCTCATCGGCGGCCGCCTCGACAAGCACAACCTCGTGGACCATGCGATCTTCAGCCCCCGGGCCAATGTCCGCTTCAATCCTTCGGAGTCGGTCAACCTGCGTGTGAGCTATGCCGGGGGCTACCGCGCCCCGCAGGCCTTCGACGAGGACATGCACATCGCCATCGTGGGCGGCAAGCGGGTCCGCATCCGGCTTGCCGACGATCTGAAGGAGGAACGCTCGCACAGCGTGAGCCTCTCGGCCGACCTCTACCACACTTTCGGCCGGGTGCAGACGAACCTGCTCGTCGAGGGATTCTACACCCGTCTCGACGACGTGTTCGCCCTGCGCGACATCGAGGACACGGCCGACGGCGGCAAAATCAAGGAGCGTTACAACGGTTCGGGCGCCACGGTGAGGGGCCTGAACGCCGAAGGCCGGGCGGTTTTCACCCGCTGGTTCGAGTTGCAGGCGGGCGTGACGTGGCAGCGGAGCCGCTATGTCGAGCCTGAATACTGGAGCGAGGACAAAACGGTGCCTCCCGTGCGCCGGATGTTCCGCACGCCCGATCTGTACGGTTATTTCACGGCGTCGCTGAAGCCCTTGCGCAATTTCACGGCCGACGTGACGGGAACCTGCACGGGCGAGATGCTCGTGCAGCACATGGCCGGATCGGGCGTGGAGCGGGATGTGGCCGTCACGACGCCTGCGTTCTGCGACGTGAACCTGCGTCTGGCCTACGACCTGCGGGTCTACAAGGAGATCACCCTCCAGCTTTACGGCGGCGTGCAGAATCTGTTCAACGCTTACCAGAAGGATTTCGACAAGGGCGTGGACCGCGACTCGGGCTACATTTACGGACCTTCGTTGCCCCGCAGCTGGTTCATCGGCGCGAAGGTCAGCTTCTGATAGACGCTCCTTTCCGGATACGAAAAAGCCGCTCCGAATCGTCGGAGCGGCTTTTGTAAAGGAGTTCCCTGGGTTTTGCGGGACAGGCTTTCCGTATTCCGGTCCGCCACCCACCCCCGGTTTAGAGCGCCTTGATCTCGTGCAGGATGTTGTTCGTCTTGCGGACGGCCTCGGCCGAAGCGGCGAACTTCTCGGCCTCTTCCTTCGTGAGGTCGATCTTCACGATCTTCTCGATGCCCTTGCGGCCGATGATCGCGGGAACGCCGATGCAGATGTCCTTCTGGCCGTACTCGCCGTCGAGGTAGCAGCAGCAGGGAACCATCTTCTTCTGGTCGTTGAGGATAGCCTCGACCATCATCGCTGCGCCTGCGCCGGGAGCGTACCATGCCGAAGTGCCGATGAGTTTGGTCAGCGTGGCTCCGCCGACCATCGTGTTGGCGACGGCCTCTTCGAGTTTTTTCTTCGAAGCGAACTGCGAAACGGGAACGCCGTTGACCGTGGCTTTCGATACGAGCGGAATCATCGTCGTGTCGCCGTGGCCGCCGATGACCATGCCGTCGACATTGTTGATGTTAGCGCCCGTGGCCTTGGCCAGGTAGCACTTGAAGCGGGCCGAGTCCAATGCGCCGCCCATGCCGATGATACGGTTCTTCGGGAGTCCCGAAGCCTTCAGGGCCAGGTAGGTCAGCGTGTCCATCGGGTTGGCAACCACGATGATGATGGCGCGGGGCGAGTACTTGATGACGTTCTCGATCACGCCCTTCATAATGCCGGCGTTCGTGCCGATCAGCTCCTCGCGGGTCATGCCCGGCTTGCGGGGAATGCCCGAGGTGATGACCACCACGTCCGAATTGGCCGTCGTCTTGTAGTCGTTGGTTGCGCCTACGACCTTCGTGTCGAAATCCATCAGCGTCGAGCACTGGTACATGTCCAGCATCTTGCCTTCCGAGAGACCCTCCTTGATGTCGATGAGGACCACTTCGCTCGCCACCTCGCGGCAAGCCATCACGTTTGCACAGGTTGCACCTACGGCGCCTGCACCTACGACAGTAACTTTTGACATAACAGTAAGTATTTTGTGTTAATTGTTCGTTTTGCTTCTCTTGGATGGTTCCATTCGCGGCGTTCCGCCGCGTTTGCAAATTGGACCCACCCCTAAATCCCCGCCTTGGCGGGGACTTTATCCGAAGGCTTCCTTGTTTATTTTCGCCTGCGGCCGGATTTTCGACCGGAAAACGGACGGATAAACCGAAATGAAAAACTAATTTTTAATTCTTAATTTTTCATTTTTAATTCTCCTTCGGACTATCCGATCAGTTTCTCGTAGTCGGCGGCGCCGAGCAGGGCGTCGTATTCGGCCGGGTTCGACATTTTGACCTTCACGAGCCAGCCTTCGCCGTAGGCGTCGCGGTTGACGACGGCGGGATCGGCGTCCACGGCCTCGTTGAATTCCACGATCTCGCCGCCCACCGGAAGGAACGCGTCGCTCACGGTCTTCACGGCCTCGATCGAGCCGAAAACCTCGCCTGCGGCGAGCGTCTCGCCCACGGTCGGAACATCGACGAAAACGATGTCGCCCAACTGGCTCTGGGCAAAGTCGGTGATGCCGATAACGGCCGTGTCACCCTCGATGCGGCACCACTCGTGGTCGCTGGAGTATTTCAGATTTGCAGGTACGTTCATAATATCCTTAAAATTTGATTTGAATTAGGCTGTTTTACGATGCAAATATAACTGTTATTTCTGTAACAGCAAGAGGTTTCGGTTATTATTTCTGTACTTTTCGTCTGATTTTGCGCCCCGGATTTGGTGCGGCGGAGAATATCCGTTATCTTGTGTTGTCCAAAGGTGTGTTTGCGATGAAAAAACGGGTTGCTCTGCTGGTTGCATTGTGCATCTGGAAGGTTGTTGCGGCGCAGACTCCGTACGGAGAGATGCCGGAGCTCTTCCGGCCGGACACGCTGCCGTGCCGGCTGGGCGGCGGCGTATGCTTCGGAATGGATGGGCTTGACGCGGCGATACTCCGGGGCGGGGGAGCCTCCTCCTGCCGCGATCCCCGGGTCGTGTTTGTCGCCGGCGATACGCTGATAACGTTCATCTCCGTTGCCGGAGTCGCGGATACGGCGCTCGGGGACCCTGTCTGCCGGTTTTACGGCAGGAACGTGGCGCGCGTCGTTTCCCGGACGCGCAGGATGACGGGCGGACGAATGGGCGCGGCCGACAACGATTTTCCGGACGATCCGGATTTTGCGGAGTTGCAGGGAGTCGTGATTGAAAATCAGAGGTATCCCTGGGAATCGTATGCCGCAGGCGATTCCGCCTACCGGCTGCCTGTGGTCCGGAGTCTCGTCGGGGGAAAGGAGGACCCTCTTCTGGGATCGGATATGCGCCGCCGGTATGTTCGGTTGCTGACCGAAGTCTCCGTTGAATTGAAAGCGGGCGGGACGCGGCCTTTCGTGCACGTCGTCTACCTGCTGCCGGACCCCTGACGGGCTATTTCCCGGCAATCACGAATTCGATCTCCTTGAACAGATATTCCCGGAGCGTGCCGTCGGCGTGCCGCAGCAGCAGTTCGCCCGTGGGGCGCACGCCCTCGATCGAGGCCTCGGTCGGCGTGCCGTCGGGGTAGCGGAACGTATGCCGTTCGCCCAGTCGGTACATCCGTTCGCGGTAGTCGCGCTGGAGGGTTTCCCGTTCGTCCAGCTCGAGCTGGGCGTAGCGGATGCCGATGTGGCGGCGGAAGGCTTCGAGCACCTCGCCGCGGTCGAACGTGCGTCCCGCGACCATGGCCATCGACACGGGGTTCGGAAGCGCGGGGTCGAACTCCGTCTGGTTGACGTTGATGCCGATTCCGACGATCGTGCGGGCGAGCGTCTGCCCGGAGTAGCTGTGTTCGATCAGGATGCCGACCAGCTTTTTGTCCCCGGCATAGATGTCGTTGGTCCACTTGATGCGCGCCGCGATGCCGAACTGCGCGAAGGTGTCGGTGAGAGCGAGGGCCACGGCCTCGTTGAGCAGGAACTGTTCGCCGGCGGGCAGGAACCGGGGTTCGAGCACCAGCGAGAAGGTGAGGTTCAGACCCTCGGCGCTCGACCATTTATGGCCCCGCTGGCCGCGGCCGGCGGTCTGGCGTTCGGCCCAGACGATGTCGCCGTGGCGGTATTTCGCGTCGCGGGCGTCGTCGTTGGTCGAGGTGGTCTCTTCGATGCGGTGAATCATGTCTATACCGATACGCCGAAGTCGCGCAGGGCGTCGTTCAGCGAGGTTTTCTTGTCGGTGGATTCCTTGCGCCGGCCGATGATCAGCGCGCACGTGACGCTGTATTCTCCCGCCGGGAACTGCTTGCGGTAGCTGCCCGGGACGACCACCGAGCGGGGCGGCACGTAGCCCTTGTAGGTGACGGGTTCAGGCCCCGTGACGTCGATGATGTGCGTCGAGCCGGTGATCACGGTGTTCGAGCCGAGCACCGCTTCGCGGCAGACGTGCGCACCCTCGACCACGATGCAGCGCGAGCCGATGAAGCAGCTGTCCTCGATGATCACGGGCGCGGCCTGCACGGGTTCGAGCACGCCGCCGATGCCCACGCCGCCCGAGAGGTGGACGTGTTTGCCGATCTGGGCGCAGGAGCCCACCGTGGCCCACGTGTCGACCATCGTGCCGGTGTCGACGTAGGCGCCGATGTTCACGTACGAAGGCATCAGAATGGCTCCTGGGGCGATGTAGGCGCCGTAGCGCGCCACGGCCTGGGGCACGACCCGCACGCCCAGCTCCCCGTAGCCGTGCTTGAGTTCCATCTTGTCGTACCACTCCAGTTCGCCGGCCTCCATCTTGCGCATGGGCTGGATCGGGAAGTAGAGGATCACGGCCTTCTTGACCCACTCGTTGACCTTCCATTCGCTTTTGGCCGGGTCGACGGGTTCCGCCGTGCGGAGTTCGCCCTTGTCCACCAGTTCGACGACCTGCCGTACGGCCTGCTGCACGGCGGGGTCCTGAAGCAGCGCGCGGTTTTCCCACGCCTGCTCGATTATCGTTTTGAGTTCGTTGTGCATAGTCTGTTGTTTTCAATAGGCAAAATTACTGAAAATATTGAATTTTTCATAACTTTGTCCCGATCATTACCCAAACGGTTCAATTATGAAGCATTTATCCATCAAAGCCGCCCTTCTGCTCGGTGCAGCGGCGGCGGCAAGCTGCGGCAATATGAAACAGATAAAACATCAGCCTTACCCCGAGACCGTGCGCGGCGACGTGGTGGACAACTATTTCGGCACGGAGGTTCCCGATCCCTACCGCTGGCTCGAGGACGACAACTCGGAGGCCACGGCCGCGTGGGTCGCCGCCGAGAACGCCGTGACGCAGGACTACCTCTCGCAAATTCCGTTCCGCGGGGCCATCCGCGAGCGGCTGACCGAAGTGTGGAACTACGCCAAGGAGAGCGCCCCGCGCAAGCACGGCGACTGGTGGTACTACACTTATAACGACGGTTTGCAGAACCAGTCGGTGATCTACCGCACGAAGGAGCCGGGCGAGGCCGGCGAGGTGTTCCTCGACCCCAATAAGCTCTCCGACGACGGGACGGTGGCCCTGACCGACATGTCCTTCTCGAAGGACGGCCGCTGGTTTGCCTATTCGGCCGCCGCGTCGGGTTCGGACTGGGTGGAGATCCGCGTGATGGACACCGCCGACAAGTCGCTCGCTGCCGACAAGATCGAGTGGGTGAAATTCTCGGGCGCACGGTGGGCGCCCGATTCCAAGGGGTTCTATTACAGCGCCTACGACGCCCCGAAGCAAAACGCCTACTCTTCCAAGAACGAGTTTCAGAAGGTTTATTACCATGCGCTGGGTACGCCCCAGTCGGCCGACAGGCTCATTTACGAGGACCGGGAACATCCGCTGCGTTACTTCTCGGCATGGCCTTCGGAGGACGGCAAATGGCTCTTCGTCATAGCTTCGGAGGGCACGTCGGGAACGGAGGTCCTCTATAAAAGGGTGTCGGACCCGAAATTCCGCGTCCTGCTGCCGGGCTTCGATGCCGATTATTCGCCCGTCGACTGCAAGGACGACCGGCTTTATTACGTGACCAACAGGGATGCGTCGAACTACGCGCTGATGAAGGTCGATCTGAACCGTCCCGGGATGATCGAAACGGTGATTCCCGAGAGTGAAAGGAACCTGCTCGAAGGCGTGGGCACGGCGGGCGGCAGCCTGTTCGCCTACTACCTGCAGGATGCGCAGAGCCGGATTTACCAGTACGACTACGCCGGCAAGCAGGTGCGCGAAGTGGCGCTTCCGGCCATCGGCTCGGTCGGCGGATTCGACGGCCGGGAGGAGGACTCGGAACTTTACTATACGCTGGCCAACTACACGGCTCCGGCCACGATCTACAAATACGACATCGCTTCGGGCGAATCGACGCTCTACAAGGCTCCGGAGGTGAATTTCGATCCCGAACTGTTCACGACCGAGCAGGTGTTCTACACCTCGAAGGACGGCACGAAGGTCCCGATGTTCATCACCCGCCGCAAGGACATGAAGCGCGACGGCAAGAATCCCTGCCTGCTTTACGCTTACGGCGGTTTTCAGATCAACCTCACGCCCGGCTTCAACCCCTCTGCGCTGATGTTCGTCGAGCAGGGCGGCATCTACTGCGTCGCCAACCTGCGCGGCGGCTCGGAGTACGGCGAGGAGTGGCACAAGGCCGGCATGCTCGAAAACAAGCAGAACGTCTTCGACGACTTCATCGCCGCCGCCGAGTACCTGATCGCCGGAAAATACACGTCGACGGACAAGCTGGCCATCCACGGCGGCTCGAACGGCGGCCTGCTGGTCGGCGCCTGCGAGGTGCAGCGTCCGGACCTCTATGCCGTGTGCCTTCCGGCCGTGGGCGTGATGGACATGCTCCGCTACCACAAGTTCACCATCGGCTGGGGCTGGGCCGTGGAGTACGGTTCGTCGGAGGACGAGGAGCAGTTTTCCTATATTTACAAGTACTCTCCGCTGCACAATATAAAGGAGGGCGTGAAATACCCCGCGACGCTGGTGACTACCGCGGACCACGACGACCGTGTCGTTCCGGCCCACTCGTTCAAGTTCGCCGCCGCGATGCAGCATGCCCAGGCGGGCGACGCCCCGATCCTGATCCGCATCGAGTCGAAAGCGGGCCACGGCGCCGGCAAACCCACTTCGAAGCGTATCGACGAGGCGGCCGACATGTACGCGTTCCTGTTCCAGAACATCGGAGTACCCTATAAGGTAATTAAGAATTAAGAATGAAAAATTAAAAATTGGTTTTTCATTTCGGGATATCCGGTTGTAAATCCGGTCGAAATCCCGGTTGCGTCGCGACAAGCCCCTCCCACGGGAGGGGTTTGGGGTGGGGTAGATTTGTAAACGCGGCCATCGGCCGCAAGAGTACAGCGGTCAACTGTGCAAAAGGTAAAGGAAGGTACGTTAGGTTAATAAGCGAAATAACATGAAAGTCTATAAATTCGGAGGTGCGTCGGTGCGGAATGCCGACGGAGTGAGGAATCTGCGCAAGATCATCGACGACGAGCAGAACCTGTTCATCATCGTTTCGGCGATGGGCAAAACGACCAATGCCCTGGAAAAGGTGTTCGAGGGGCTTCAGAAAGGCGATAAACAGCTCTCGCTGGAGCATGTCGAATCGTTGCGGAAGTACCATGCGGAGATCATCGACGAGCTGTGGCACGAGCCGAAGCGGCTGCCGGCGGTCGACGCGCTGTTCGGCGAACTGGAAAAGGTCGCGACGGAGACCGTCTACAAACCCGGCGACGCCGAACTGTGGTACGACACGATCGTGGCCTACGGCGAGCTGGTCTCGACGACGATTATCTCCGAGTACCTGAACTACGCCGGGGTGTCGAACCGCTGGATCGACATGCGCCGCTGTTTTCTCACCGAGCAGCGCCACAAGGACGCCGGGGTGAACATCGAGGCTTCGGCTTCGCTGCTGAAAAACGCGCTGGGCAAATGCGTCGAGAACATCTTCATCGGACAGGGCTTCATCGGCGGCGCGCCCGACGGCACGACCACGACCCTGGGGCGCGAAGGCTCGGACTACTCGGCGGCCGTGGTGGCCAACATTCTCGACGCCGAGTCGATGTCGGTGTGGAAGGATGTGGACGGCGTGATGAACGCCGACCCGAAAGCGTTCCCCGATGCCGTGCAGATCGCCGAACTGAACTACCTCGACACCATCGAACTGGCTTACAGCGGCGCGCAGATCATCCATCCGAAGACGATCAAGCCGCTTCAGAACAAGAATATTCCGCTTTACGTGCGGCCCTTCGGCGACAAGCGCAAACCCGGCACGGTGATCCGAGGCATGTCGGCCCCGGTCGACGTTCCGATCCTGATCCTCAAGAAGGACCAGGTGCTGCTGACCATCCGGTCGCGGGATTTCTCCTTCGTGCTGGAAGAGAAGTTCGCCACGATCTTCTCGTTGCTGGAGCGTTTCCGCATCAAGGCCAACCTGATCCACAATTCGGCCGTGAACCTGAGCTTGTGCGTCGACAACTCGTGGCATATCGACGAGGCCATCGAGGCGCTGCGCGAGGCGGGTTTCGACGTGATGAAAGCCGAGAACATGGAGCTGCTCACGGTGCGCGGCTATACCGACGAGCTGTGGCGGCGTTACGCCCGCGGTCCGCAGGTCTTCGTGCGGCAGGCCACGCAGTCCACCGTGCGCGTGGTCCGCAAACGGGAATAACCGGTCCCAAGGGCCGGATTCATGGGCGGGAGTCGCCGGATGCGTTTCGAGCGTGTCCGCGTTCCCGCCCCTCTTTTTTCCGTTATTGCTGTCCGGTGCGGAGTTTGTGGATAATGCCGATCATCGACGCGTCGCGGATTTCGCCGTTGCGCTTCATGTTCCAGATCGTGCGGGCGATATACCGCTCGATGTCGCGTTCCAACCGTTTGTAAAGCGGGCTTTTGGTGTAGTTTTCGTTGTCGAGCAGCACGTCGCGGATCGAGCGCAGCGAGTTGGTGTAGTTCGACATCTCGTTCTTGAGCGCCACGCCCTGCTTCTTCGAGGCGGTGATCTTGGCGATCGACATGGCCCGCAGCTTCTCGCACACGGTGTTGAGCATGATCAGCACCACGTTGTCCATCAGCGTGTGACCGTGCATGAACAGGTAGGCGTTTTCGGGCGTCAGGCCGCGCCCGCGGAGCTGCACCTCGAACTCCTTCATGGGTTCGATCATCCGCGGGTTGCGCTGGCGGAGCAGGTTCTCGCGCTTCGAGACGTTGCGCCGCAGCCACTCGATCGTCTTCGAGCCGTTGTCCTCGATGTCGAGGTAGCCGATGCGCACCGACTGCTTGAAGTCGATCAGCGGAAAGACGTTCTCCGTGGCCAGCTGCGCCGAGTAGGCGTACCAGAGGAACAGCGGGTAGATCGTGCACGAATATTCGTGCATGAACTTCACGAAGTCGAAGATGCGCGTGTCGTTCTTGGTGGCCTTGACGCAGACGTTGTGCAGCGAGGGGGCGTAGCAGAGGTAGTTCTCGGTGGCGTAGGCGTAGGTGTGGAACATGAATTTGGCCTCGGCGACCTCCTTCGACTGGGGCGTTCGCCCGGCGAAGAGGTAGTCGAAGTCGGAGTCGACGCAGAGGAGCAGTTCCTCCGACGAACGGGGGATCATGCCCATGAGGACCTTCTTGCCCTTGGGCAGGTCGCCGCGGTCGGGGACCGAGATTTCGAAACGCAGGTAGGGATTCTGGAAATGGTCGAAGATGCCGCGCCAGAAGGCCACGTCTTCGTAGCCTTCGACATAGACCTTCACCAGCCGCTGGTCGGGGTTGGCCGGCAGCGGTTTGGGCAGTTCGTCGAGCGTCATCGGACGCGTGAAGGGGTTGAACTTGCGCAGTTTTTCGCGGAACTTCTTTGCCATGCGTTAACAAAGATAAATATTTTGCTAATTTTGCGCAATAAATGACGCCGCTTTCGGCGTTTAATTTCAACCATTCGAACAACTATGGCCGACAACGACTGGAAATCACGGCTCGGGATGGTCTATTCGACCGACCCGGGTTTCAACTACGAAACGGACGACGAACCCGAAGCCGAGACGCTGCCTGCGGGGCAGCAGGACCTGCGCGTGTGGCTCGACCGCAAACAGCGGGCGGGCAAGGTCGTGACCCTCGTCAAAGGTTTCGTGGGCCGAGATGCCGACCTTCAGGAGCTGGCGCGCATGCTGAAATCCAGGTGCGGCGTCGGCGGTTCGGCGAAGGCGGGCGAAATCATCATCCAGGGCGACCACCGCGACCGTGTGGCCGAACTGCTCATCCGCAGCGGCTACCGCTGCAAAAAAGCCGGTTCGTAGCGTGCGCCGGCAGCTTCTCCTCTTGGCGTTGCTGTGCGCGCTGTGCGGTGCCGAACGCGCCGCGGCCCAGTATTACACCTGGGGTTCGGACCCTCCGCAGAAGTGGTCGGCGATCCGCACGCCCGACGTGCGGATGATCTATCCCGATACGGTCGCCGGCATCGCCCGGCGCACGCTGTTCTACATCCGCTCGGTCCGGCCCGACATCGGTTACGGGTTCCGCCACGGCCCGATGCGCATTCCCTTCGTCATGCATCCCGAGAATTTCCAGTCGAACGGACTGGTGATGTACCTTCCCAAGCGCGTGGAATTCCTCACCTCGCCCGCCGTCGACAGCTATTCGATGCCGTGGTACAAGCAGCTCGTGGCCCACGAGTACCGCCACGCCGTGCAGTACAACAACCTCGACCGGGGCGTCATCCGCGCCTTGAGTTACGTGCTCGGACAGCAGGGGTCGACCATCGGTCTGCTGTGCATGCCGATCTGGGCCATGGAGGGCGACGCCGTGATGTCCGAAACGATGCACTCGTCGTTCGGCCGCGGTCTCCAGCCTTCGTTTTCGATGGCCTACCGCGCCATGGGCAGCGTCGGCCGCGACCGCCGCAACATCGACCGCTGGTTCTGCGGCTCCTACCGCGACTACATTCCCGACCACTACGAGCTGGGCTATCAGATCTGCTCCTACGCCTGGGAACGCTACGGCGAGAACATCTGGGACAAGGTCGCGTGGTACGGGTCGCGCAACCCCTACGTGCTGGCCACCACGCGCGTGGCGCTGGGCAAATTCTACAAGACCAACGTCATGAAGCTCTTCCGCGAAACCTTCGACGAGCTGGAACGCTACTGGGATTCGCTGCCGGAAACCGGGGACAGCGCCGTGCCGCTCACCGCGCTGCCCGAAAAGAACCACACGACCTACCAGTGGCCCCTGCCGCTGGGCGACACGGCCGTCGTGGCGCTGAAAACCGACCTCGACCGCGTTTCGCGTTTCGTCGTGATCGACCGCCGTACGGGCGGGGAACGGACGGTCTGTCATACGGGGCTGGTCTCGACCCGTCCGTCGATGGCCGACGGCCGCGTCTGGTGGACCGAGTACCGCCGTTCCACGCTTTTCGAACAGCGCGTCAACTCGCAACTGTGTTACATGGACCTCGCCGACGGTGTGCCCCGCACGGCGGAACGGCAGCGAAATACGCTCTATCCCACGGCTTCGGGCGAGGAGTTCGGATGGGTCGAGTACAATCCCGACGGCCGTTATACGGTCGTGGTGCGGCACGGCGAGGGTCCCGAACGGCGGTTCGAAACGCCCGTCCGGTCGGAGATTCACGGATTGGCGTGGGACGATCGTACGGTGGCGTGGTACGTCCTCGTCACGGACGACAGCGGCATGTGGATCGGCCGCATCGACTCCGACGGCCTGCACCCGATTACCGAGGGGGCTTACATCACCCTTTCGAACCTGCGGGCCGGGGGCGGCAAGCTCTATTACGGCTCGATCGCCTCGGGCCGCGACGAGGCCCACTGTTACGACCTGATGGCCCGCCGCGAATACCGCATCACCACCTCGGCCTACGGCTCCTTCGCGCCCGCCCCGGCGGACGGAGGGGTGCTGCTGACGACCTACGACCGCCTCGGCTACCGCGTCGCGGAGCAGCGGGTCGCCGCCGATGACAGCCTGCTGATTCCCGTCACGCCTTCGCGGCTGCCCGTCAACCTGGTGAACCCGCCCCGCAAACGCTGGGACGTGGTGAACCTCGACACGGTGCGCTATACGCGCGCCGATTCGGTCGGACAGTCCGGCGAGTTCCGCGCGAAGCGGTATCGCAAGGTGCCCAATCTGGTGAACGCCCACAGCTGGATGCCCGTGGCGTTCAACCCCTTTGCGGCGGTCGACGAACACGTGATCGACCTCAATGTGGGCCTTACGCTGATCTCGCAGAACCTGCTTTCGAGCGCCGAGGCCTACGCCTCCTACGGCTGGAACCGGCACGAAGGCTCGCTCGTGAATCTGGGCGTGCGCTATTTCGGACTGGGCGTGCGTTTCGACCTGGACGCCTCCTACGGCGGCAACCAGCTCTTCTACTCGCTGGCCGGCCGCGACGGGCAGGGCAATCCGGTCTACCAAAGCCGTCCTGCTCCCGACAAATATTACTCCGTGGGGCTGTCGGCCACGCTGCCGCTCTATTTCCAGCGGGGGTATCACACGCGCCAGCTCTCCCTCTCGGCGGGCTGGAACTACTCCAACGGCATGGTTGCCGATCTGGGCAAGATCGAATGGGAGAACGGCAGCATCTCCAACATTCAGCGGGTCGGTTTCCGCGAGGGGCTGCACAAGGTTTCGTTCGGAGCCGGATTCTCCGACCAGGTGCGCATGGCGCACCGCGACATCGCGCCCCGCTGGGGCTACACCTTCAGCGCGAACTACACGTTCAACCCCGAGAACGCCCATTTCAGCGACCTGATTTCGTTCTACGGGCAGGCTTATCTGCCGGGATTCGCGCCCCACAACTCGGTGCTGGTGGCCGCGACCTACCAGACCTCGATCGGCGGCTACAAGTTTCCGTCGGGATATGCTCCGTTGAGCTACAAATCCACGCGGCTGGTTCCGCGCGGGTTCACCTCCGCGGACATCGTGTCGAACAACTACACGGCTTTTCAGGCCAACTACCAGCTGCCGGTGTGGTATCCCGAGGGCGGCATCGGCTCGGTGATCTACATCAAGCGCATCCGGCTCAACGCCGGAGGCGACTACGCGCAGTTCCGCGACGTGGGCCGCGGAGGAATGACGTGGCGGCGGATCTGGTCGGTGGGCGGAGACATCGTTTTCGACTTCAACGCCTTCCGGCAGCCGGCGTCGGCCACTTCGACCTTCAAGCTGTCGTGCTACCATCCGTCGAGCGGCGGGGTGTACGTCGCAGCGTCGGTGGGACTGCCGTTTTAAGGTGAAAGGTTAAAGGTTAAAAGTGAAAGGTTAAAAGTAAAAGGTGAAAATTTCGTATCTTTGTCGCAAATATCGTCGTATGGGACAGAAAAAAAAGACGGGTGTCAGCCCGAAAACGATAAAATGGATCTGGTACGCGGCTTTCGCACCCTTTGCGCTCGTGGCGCTGATGCTGGTGCTCACGGTCTTCGGCGTGTTCGGCCGCATGCCCTCGTTCGAGGAGCTGGAGAATCCCCGCAGCAACCTCGCCACGGAGATCTACTCCGAGGACGGCAAGGTGATCGGAACCTTCTTCGTGCAGAACCGCTCCTATGTGCAGTACGCCGACCTCTATCCGTCGGATTCGACGCTTCACATCCGGCTGGCCGGGCATGAGGTTCCGCCCATCGTCGCGGCGCTCATTGCGACCGAGGACGTCCGTTTCCGCACCCACTCGGGCATCGACATTCCTTCGCTGGCGCGTGTGGCCGTGAAGACCCTGCTGTTGCAAAACACCTCGCAGGGCGGCGGCTCGACCATCACGCAGCAGCTGGCCAAGAACCTCTTTCCGCGCGATACGGTCCGCAACCGCGGCGCCGTCGTCCGCAAGGCCAAACTCGTGACCTCGAAGTTCAAGGAGTGGATCACGGCCCTCAAACTCGAATACAACTACACCAAGGAGGAGATCGCCGCCATGTACCTCAATACGGTGGAGTTCGGCTCGAACGCCTTCGGCATCAAGTCGGCGGCCCACACCTTCTTCAACAAGGAGCCGGACGAACTCAACGTGCAGGAGGCGGCCGTGCTGGTGGGGGTGGTGAACGCCCCGACGCGCTATTCGCCCATCCTGAATCCCAAGAACGCCCTCGTGCGCCGCAACCTCGTGCTTTCACGCATGGAGGAGGCCGGGGCGCTGACCCGCAGGCAGCGCGATTCGCTGGCGGCGCTGCCGATCGTGACCAACTACAAGCCCGTGTCGCACAACGAGGGTGCGGCGACCTATTTCCGCGAGATGCTGCGGCTGGTGATGAACGCCCGGCCTCCCAAGCGCAGCCAGTTCTACAACGAGTGGGACTATGACCAGGCGGTGGAGGAGTACAACGAGAATCCGCTCTATGGCTGGTGTCACAAGAACCGCAAGGCCGACGGCACGCCCTACAATATCTACCGCGACGGGTTGAAAATCTATACCACGATCAACTCCGTGATGCAGACCTATGCCGAGCAGGCCGTGCAGCGGCAGATGGAGAAGGAGATTCAGCCCAAGATGGACGCGCAGTTCCGGGCGACGAAGACGCTTTTCGTCGATGCCGACAAGGAGGAGCGCGACCGGATCATGCGCCATGCCGTCCGTTATTCGGACCGTTACCGCGAGATGAAGCACGCCGGGGCGGGCGAGAAGGAGATCAACGCCGCTTTCGACAAACCCTGCAACATGCGGGTGTTCACCTATAAGGGCGAGCGCGACACGCTGATGACGCCGCGCGACTCGATCCTCCACCACAAGCGTATCATACGTGCCGCGATGGTGTCGCTCGATCCTGCCACGGGCTTCGTAAAAGCCTATGTCGGAGGGCCTAACTTCCGTTACTTCAAGTACGACATGGCCAAGCAGGGCAAACGCCAGATCGGCTCGACGATCAAGCCCTTCGTTTACACCTTCGCCATCGACCATCTGGGCCTGACGCCCTGCACGATGGTTCCCAACCTGCCGACGACCATTGAGACGGCCAACGGTACGGCCTGGTCGCCCAAGGAGGCCGGCAATGTCGAGTACGACGGGGTGCTGCACCCCCTCAAGTGGGGACTTGCGCGCAGCCGCAACAACTACTCGGCGTGGATTATGAAGCAGGCCAAGCAGCCGGCTGCCGTGGCCGATTTCATTCACAACATGGGCATCCGCAGTTACATAGACCCCGTTCCGGCGCTGGCTCTCGGCTCTTCGGAATCGAACGTTTACGAGTTGGTGAGCGCCTTTTCGACCTTTGCCAATCAGGGCGTGCACACCGATCCGATCTTCGTGACGCGCATCGAGGACCGTCAGGGCAACCTGATCGCCAGTTTCATTCCCCAGTCGCAGGACGCCGTCAGCGAACGCACGGCCTACACGATGCTCACGATGCTTCAGGACGTGGTCAACTCGGGGACGGCGGGCCGTCTGCGGTGGCAGTTCGGGCTGACCGACATGGAGATCGGCGGTAAGACCGGAACTTCGAACAAGAACCGCGACGCGTGGTTCATGTGCGTGACCCCGAAGCTGGTGACCGGCGCCTGGGTCGGCGGCGAGGACCAGTCGGTGCACTTCATCCGCGGCGGCGAGGGCAGCGTGATGGCGCTGCCGATCGTGGGCGAATATATGAAAAAGATCTACGACGACGGTCGTTTCGGCATCAGCCGTACGGACCAGTTCGTGCGTCCGGCGATGATGCCCCGTTACGACTGCGAGGACGAAGTCGACTCCGAGGGGCGGAACAACCCCGAGGACGACAATTTCTTCGACTGACACGGACCGGGTTTTCTGTATCCGATAAAAGTCCGGGCCGCCATCAATGGGCGGCCCGGACTTATTTGAGGATCGAACCGGTTTCGCTTATTCGGCCGGGGTGCCGGTGGTGAGGTCGTTCCCGTCGGCGTCTATCAGCTGAACCCACGTGAAGGGACCCACCGGGAAGTCTTTGGCCGTATAGCCCGGACGGACAGCCGGCGAGGTGTAGTAGGATGCCTGGTTTTCCGTCCATCTGAAGAATTCTATGCCGACGTAATCGGTGCCGGTATTGTAGCCGGAACCGTACATCGTTGCCTGGCCTGCCTGCGCCTCGTCGTAAATGCCGACGAGTTTGGGCGAGGTCTGGGTCGTCGTAAATGACGAGTAGGCTCCGGTCGAGTGGGTTATACGGGAGTAGCGAGTCCGGATCGGGTAGACTCCGTCGTAGCCGTAAATCGCATTGTCGGTTTTCGTGTAGAGAATGCCGGTCGACTTCGGAATCGGGATAGCCGGAGTGGAGGCGCCATTATAGGATGCCTGGTAATATGCCCGCAGGTCGTACCTGTTTCCGTAGATCGTGATGCCCCAGCCCCGGATCATGTAGGACGAGTTGACGGTGCCCGGTTTTACGATAACCTCGAATGTTACGGGAGCTTCGTTTACCTGCGAGGTGGTGCTCGTAACTCTCCATTTGCCCAGCCATCTCTTGTAGAGAGGATCGGTATTGTCCGGCAAGAGCGAGGCGTCGATCGAAACCGGAAGCGACGTGATGGGCGTGGTGGAGACGATGAATCCGTTGGAGACGGCGCATCCGAATACGACGGCTACGTACTCGTCGTAGAAACTCGGATAGTTGAGCGTATAGGTGTCCGCACCTTTGTGGAGCAGGCTGGCTGCGATCGCTTCGGGATCGTCGCCTGCGCCGATGTTGCCGTTGAGCGCGCCGACCAGGCTTTGCAGGAGCTTTTTCTCGCGCTGGGCCTCGAATTCGGACTTCAGCATCAGCCCCATGTAGTAGTACTCCGTATCCGTTGATGGAACTGTATTCACCGTAACGCTGTTGTAGGTCTTCGTGGCATCGGGAACGGTCACTTCGAACGTGATGTCCGACCGGACCGGCTCGGGCGTCATAATCTTGAAATCGGCGCCGTTGACTTCGGCGAAATAGTAGTCGTCGACAAAGGTGAAGTTCTGTGCGGTCACTCCGTCGATCTCGACCGGCATGTAGAAACTGATGCCGGCCTTGGTGTAGATGAACGGTGCGTACACGGTGGTTTCACTGTCGATCTTGACCGCAAAGCGACGGTTCGTGAGCGTTGCCGAATACGTCTTGTCTTTCACGACGAAGGAATAGGTGTTGAATGACATGTCTTCCGCATTATTCCGGTAGGTCTCCAGGTCTTCCGACCAGTCGGTGTCCGCGGAAACGGGGGTCAGGATGTAGTAATTCCCCGTGATGATGCCGCGCAGGACGACCATTGCCGCGGATGTCTCCATCACCGTGAATTTGTAGTCGCCCTCCATGCCCTTGTAGGTCGATCCGATGTTGTCGGGATTTTTCGGGTGTACGAAGTAATTGATGAGCGAGTTTTTCGTATCGAAATTGAGCGTGACGCCCAGATCCTCGCCGAACGAATAGAGACTCGTCTCGGTGGTGGATGGGTTGCTTTCGATCTCGGAGGCAACGGTGACGCTGCCTTCGGAGAATTTGAAAAACAGGTTGTATCCGCCGAACTCCTGGGTCGGGGAGGGGAAATAGCGCACGTGCCATCCGTTTTCAGCGCTTTCGAGCACGGTCTTGGCTTCCTGCTTGGCGGCTTCGATGCGTTCGGAGGCGGATTTGTCGAAAAGATCCTCCTCGTCGAACAGGCATGAGGTGAGCAGGGCAGGAATGGCCAGAACCAGAAATAGTATGATTGCTGTTTTTTTCATATTCGGTGTCGCTTATTCGTTTGTACCGGAATTTTCGGGCGTGTCCGTATCTTCGTCATCCAGCGAGTCGAAGTCGAGGTTGGGCGCTTCTTCCGCACGGCGCAGTACGATTTCCCGCAGTTCGTTCAGGTCGATGTTCCAGGTGCTTTTCATGTAGTTGGAGACGATTTCGAATTTGGCTTCGATTTTCGGCCGTCCCGTGTCGCCGGCCGTCGTCAGCATCTCCTCCCACTCTTCTGCGCTCCGGTTGACGTAGAGGGCGATGAGTTCCACGAAATCCTCGCCGTCGGCTTTCGATGCATACGGGGAAATGAATCCTTTTTGCAGCGCCGATTCGGTGGTCTTGTAGATTTCGAAGCATTGGTCCTGTACGTAATCCGGGCCGGAAATCTCCGCGAAATCGGTGGGGTAAGGTTTCGTCTGATTGAGGATATGCCCGAATTCGTGGTGGATCGTCTTGAAATAGGCCGTCTTCGCATTGACGGTCTTGGGGTTCAGGTTGTCGAGGTTGTAGAGCGTGATCTTCGCCCCGGCTTCGGCCGTTCCCAGCACCATCGCTCCGTTGGTCTTGTAGGCATACGAGCCGACCAGGAAGAGGATTTTCGGGAAATAGGCCTTGATGAAATCCGTGCTGCCGGTTATCTCGTCGTAGGCTTCCAGGCACATGTGGCGCACCAGTTTGGCCATGGCGACCGACTGCTTGTAGCTGGCGGGTGTGAGGTAGTAGCCCATGCTCGACTCGATGTCCTCGAACCGGTATTTGAGCTGGATGTTGTAGGTTTCGACGTAGTTGCGCTTGAGCCAGCGGTCGAGGTCGTTCTGTTCGGTGGTCGTCGGCCGGACCACGCTGGTGGAATCCAGATCGTCGTTGTCCGAACAGGCTGTCAGCGCTGCGCAGAGCAGCGTGACGGAAAAGAGCAGATATATCAGATTCTTTTTCATACGCACTTTGGTTTGTTATTTTCTCGGGTTGGGGGTCAGGCCGGCGGCAATAACGTCGGCCGGGAGTTGCAGGGCGCGGCGCGGATCGGCCGTACCGTTCTCGTCGCTGATCTGATCGGTGATTTGCACGACGGTTTCGGCGTCTTCATCGAGCAGGTAGCGGTAGACCGTGATGCCGAAGCGACGGGTGTCGAACCACCGCATGCCTTCGTGGAGGAACTGGTAGCGGCGCATGAAGATGAGCGCCTGAAGCATGCTCTCCTGCGGGCCGCCCTCTTCGAGCGTGTTGTAGGGGGCCGCATGGAGCTTTTTCTTGGGATTGAGCGTCTGCGGGCTGCTGACCGAGGTCTTTCCGACGTAGAGTTCGGAGTAGTCGGGGTAGGTTTCCGTAGCCCATTTGATGATCGAAGCCTCCGTCATGGATTTGAACCCTGCCGAGAAGAGGTTCGCGGCGTAGAGGTTTATATCCTCCAGGGCCTTGTCGAGAGCCGTCGGGTCTTCGTTCATCTTCATAATATAGGCTTCGGCGCGGTTGAGCAACGCCTCCTCGGAGGTGAAGAGAACGGAAATCGCTTTGTTGAATCCGGTTCCGGCGACCGGGTCGGTGTATTGGAACACGCGCCATGTCCGGGGAAGAACGTATTTGCCCGATGAGGCAAGCACTGCATGCGGCGCTTTGAAAGTCACGCTGCTGCCCCACGGACCGCCTTTTTTCGGCTGAACGGTTTCATAGATTCCTTGCAGTTTGCCGTGCGAATAGCGGCCGGCGGTGGAGTACCAGTCGAAAAGCAGTCCGCTGTTCGATGTCGCGGCCTGGAGGAGGAAGTTGGCCGTGCTGGCCGAATTGACATATTCCTGATGCCTGCTGGTGCCCTTCGGCAGAGCGGCGATCGCACTGTAATCGCGCAGCAGCGACGACGGGTTGGAGGTCAGGGCCATCGTCGCGTATTTGATGGCATTGTCCCAGTCCTGCATGAACAGGTAGTAGCGCGAGGCGAAGCAGCAGGCGGCCTTGTAGTTGAAGTGGTATTTCGGAACCGAATAGGCCGTGTCGTCGATCAGGGGGATGCCCGCTTCGATGTCTTTGCCGATCATCTCGTAGACCTCCTGGAGCGTTCCGCGTTCGTACCTGGGGTTGAGGTCGGTTTCGGCGTGGTCCATATAGGGTATGCCCAGGCAGTTCCCGGCTGTTGCCGGGTTGTAGGGCATGCAGAACATGTTTGCCAGTACGAAATGGGAATAAGCCCGGCAAATCAGCGCTTCGCCTTTGCTGGCCTTGAGCCTCGTGGTGGTAGGTCCTCCCAGCTCCTCGATGGCCGAAAGCGCCTGGTTGGCGTTGGCGATGTTGTTGTAGTTCGAACTCCAGATGTTCCGCGGGGCGTCGTTGTTGCTGGTAACCTCTTCGGCCCATTCGTAGACATCCTGATAGAACTGGTTGTAATTCTTTGTGATGCCGTAGTCGCAGACGTTGTCCGAGGAGAGTTCCGCAACGAGCTGGTAGCTGCCTGCCCCGCTGATGTAGGCCGAGACGAGTATGTTGGCGATCTTCTCTTCGGAATCCAGCGTCGTGCGCAGATCGGGATTCTGATCCAGAAAATCGCTGCACGACATGAATGCCGGAATGACGACCGCTATGCCCAGTAAATATATGATGCTTTTTTTCATAGGAATCTTTTTAAGATAAATCAGATTTTACAGTCCGATTCGGATTGTGAGCGTGAACTGCCGCGGCACGGGGGCTGCGACGCCGCCGGTGTTGTAGAACTCGGGGTCCTGGCCGTTGAGCTTCTTGTCGGCGTAGATCAGGAAGAGGTTCGTGGCTTGCAGTTTGAGCGAAAGCGAAGAGAACCGCAGTTTCGAAATGAGTCTCTTCGGGAAGTCGTACGAAAGCGAAATCTCCTTCATGCGGATGAAGTCGCCCTTGGCGATGCGTGCCGTCGAGTAGTTGTAGGCGCTGTACCCGTACGAAATCGAGGAGTTTAGCTGGCGCTGGCGCTTCGAGGCGATGGCCGGGATGTTCGTGACGGCTTCGTCGCCGGAGACCATCCAGCGGTTCTTGAATTCCCGCGGCATGGCGTCGAGGTCCGAGTAAATGCTGCTGAAGACCGGGTTGAGCCGCACGACGTTGCCGAACGAGTAGGTCATAAAGACGTTCAGACGCCATCCCTTGTACTGGAACGTATTGCCGAAACTGCCCAGGTCGGTCGGGTCGACCGGTCCGGAGTAGACCAGATTCGTTTTCAGGTTGTTCTCGTTGCTGTCCTGGAAATTGAAGGAGCTGGAGCTGAGTTTGCCTTCCGTGTTGACCACGACCGGCAGTCCGACTTCGTTCAATCCTGCGAACTGGAACGAGAAGAGCGAGCGGGCGGGATACCCCTCCATCGTGAATCCGGTTCCCGAAACCAGCGTCATTGCGCGCGTGGAGGTTTCGAGTTTGGTCACTTCGTTGTGGATGTGCGAGTAGATGAAGTTGGTGGTCCAGCTGAAGTTCTTGGTCTGGACGTTCTTGGTCGAAAGGCTGATTTCGACGCCGTTCGATTTCATCTCCGCGACGTTGCCGTATTTGGAGATCTCGCCGCCGATACCCTGGGTCGTGACCGTGCCGATCAGGTCGAAGTTGTTGCGTTTGTACCAGTCGAAGGCCAGGTTGATCCGGTTGTTGACGAACCCGACGTCGAGTCCGAGGTTCAGCTCGTGCTTCTTCTCGTAGGTGAGCTGCGCATTTTCGAGGCTCGAAACCTTGAGGCCGGTTTCGGTATCGCCGCTGGTCGGGCGCCACGGGGTCGAGGCTTTGATGACGGCCAGCGAGTTGGTGACGTAAGACGGGCCGCGGTCGGCGGTCAGCGAGTAAGAGGCTTTGAGCGACAGGTGCGACAGGGCGGGCTGTACGTGGCTGAAGAACTTCTCCTCGTGGACGTTCCATGCCCCGGAGATATTCCACGTCGGCAGCCAGCGGGCTTTGCGGCTCTTGCCCATCTTGTTGGTCCCTTCGTAGCGGTAGGTTCCGTTGATGGTGTAGCGTCCCTTGTAAGAATAGGTTCCGTTGAAGAAGAAGGCCACTTCGCGATAGAACGAGTCGCCGATCGTGTAGTACTTGCTGCCGCTCTCCATGCCCTGCTTGAAGGCCAGGTAATCGTAGTAAGGCTCCATACCCATATCGTACTGGAGTCCCCAGCCGCGGAACCAGGTGTTGTGCCGGTCGATCTTGTTCACCGACATACCGCCGTAGAGGTTGATGATATGCGTGTTGTTGAACGTTTTGTTGTAGGTCGCCGACGCGCGGAAGTCGTACGAAAGCATTTTGTTGTCCGTGCGTTCGTAGATACCGCCCTTGGGCAGCACGGTCACCGGAACGGCGTAGGGGTTGTCCGGATCGGTGTAAAGGAACGGGTTGTTGTCCCGGACGGTGGTCGGTTCGACGGTCCGGTAAGCAACGGACTGGTTTGAGGACTCGGTGATGTTATGCTCCTGGATCGAGGCCTGGTATTTTACCGCGCCCAGGGCGCTCAAGTCGAGGCCCTCGACGGGCGACCACTTCAGTTCGGCCTGGAATTTGGTCTCGACGACCGAAAGGTCGATGTAGTTGTTGTCCAGTTCGTGCAGAATGTTGAAGCTCGCGTAGTTTCGCGTGTAGAATTCGTCGGGGTCGAGCGTGCGCGACGTATTGAGCGCATAGGAATAGGGGTTGATGTCGAATTCGCGTTTCACTTCGCCCGTCACGTAGTTGGTTGCCGACGACAGCGTTCCCGGCGCCTTCTGCTTCCGGTAGGAGCCGTTGGAAATCAGGTTCAGCGACAGGTTTTTGAAGATGTTGTAGGTGGCGTTGATGTTGGCCGTGTAGCGTTCCACCTTGCTGGTCTTCGTCCAGCCCGGGTCGCTCATGGCGCTCAGCGACGCATAGTAGGACGATTTGTCGGTTCCGGACGTGAGGCTCACCGAGTGGGTGTGCATGACGTTGTTGTTGAACAGCTCGCTGAACCAGTTCGTGTTGCGGAACTCCGCCGCGCGCAGGTAATTCCCGATGCTTGCGTCGTCGTTTTGCAATTGTCCGGCCGCAATCATCTGGTACATCTTTCCGAATACGCCGCTTTCCGAATCGGTGATGGTTTCGGCGAGGTTGAGCCAGCCTTTTTTCTGCATGTCCATGTACACCGACATCTGGTCCTGCGAGTTCATAATGTTGAAATCCCGGTAGGACGGAATCATGCGGTAGGTGAATTCGCCGGTGTAGTTGATGGTGCTCACGCCGGCGCGGCCGCGTTTGGTGGTGATGACGATGACGCCCGCCATGGCGCGCGCTCCGTAGATGGAGGTGGCGGAGCCGTCTTTCAGAATGTTGAAGCTCTCGATGTCTTCGGCATTGAGTCCGGCGATGGCCGATGCGATGAGCGTCGTGGCGTCGCCCGAGGAGAGGTCGTCGGCGTCGATGTCGACGATGTCCTCCATGATGACGCCGTCCACGACCCACAGCGGCTTCGAACTGCCGTAAATTGATGTGGCGCCGCGCACGCGGATTTTCGGGGCGGTTCCGAACGTACCGGATACGTTCTGGACGGATACGCCGGCCGACCGGCCTTCCAGGCCGCGGCTGATGTCGGCCATACCGGCCAGTTTCACGTCGTCGGCAACCAGCTGGTCTGCGGCTCCCGTGAACAGCCGCTTGTCCATCTTGGTCATACCCGTCACCACGACGGCCTCTACGGCCTGGGCGTCGGGTTCGAGTTTTACCCGGATGTCGGGTGCAATGTCAACATCCTGGGTTTTGTAGCCTACATAAGAGATTTGGAGTTTCCCCCCCCCCTCCTTTCGGGACTCCTTGAAGTGCGAATTCTCCCTTGACATCGGTCGAAGTGCCGATTGTCGGGCGGTTCTTGACGACAACGGTCGCACCGATGACCGGTGCGTTGTTCTCATCGACGACGCGGCCTTTGACCGTCTGGGTCTGGGCCGAAGCTGCCGTCATACAGAAAACCGCCGATAGCGATAAGAGCAATTTTTTTATCATAGGCGAAAATTTAAATGGGTTTGGTACGAGGTTCGGGCCGGCTGCCTTTCCGATGGGCCGTCGGCTATCGGAAAAGGAACAGTGCGTTTGAATAAGCGTGCAGCGGGTGTGGGTAGGGATGCTGCGGGAGGATGCGAACGTAAGAGAGAGGGCGATACGGCGGATCAGCCGAAGAGCGGGTCGTTCGGATGCCGTTGCTTCCGGTATTTCGACCGGCGGAACTGGAATACGGAAAACGATGCGGAGACTGCCCGGAATGATTTTCCGGCTATCGTCCGATTTGGATGCGAATACCTCTGATGCCGAAACAAGTGCGTTTTCTTCATAGCATGCGGGTTTTATATATAGGTGTCGCAAATAAGCCTTTCGGGAAGCGGAAACTTTCGTCAGGGCTTCTACAAAAATATCGGAAAACGGCATTGTGCGAGTATATTTTCTTGTAAAAGAAGTATGATTTCATATCATAGCGCCCAAGATCGCTCTTTGCCGCTCGCCGGAAAAGCCATCCGGCGTATCCGGGAAAAAGCCCTTGTACCAAGGGGAATCGGCGTTGTCGCTAAATGGGATATTTTGTTTTGAAATCCGGTTTTTTTGTATATATTTACATAGATATTCCGGTCTGTTTTTATCTAATTCGCCCTGCTATGTATTTCAGATGCGTATTCCTTCTCCTCGCGGTCGCGGTCGTCCGGAGTGCATTCCCGCAGAATATCCGCCGCATTACCCACCGCGACGGGCTGTCGAACAGTTCGATTCTGTCGCTGGCGCAGGATGCGGACGGGTATATCTGGGCGGGCAGTTGCGACGGACTGAATCTGTGGGACGGCAATTCCGCCCGGCATTTCCGGCTCTCGGGCAACCTGATTCAGGAGATCGTAGCCACGGACGACGGTTACCTCTGGGTGCGGACCAACTACGGTGTCGACCGCTTCGACACGCGCGACCGGCGGATCGAAATGCTCGCCGGATTCCAGCGGGTCTATAAATTCGCGGCCCGCAGCCGGGACGAGGCGTTTTTCCTGCATGGCAACAAGTTGTACGGATATGTGGCGTCGCAGGGTGCGTTCGAGCCGGTCGATGTCCGCGGGGAGGAGCTTAACGGGGTGCTGCGCATGTGCCTCGACGGCGACGGCGTATTGTGGCTGGTGCGTTCGGAGGATATTCGTTGTGCGCAGGTGGTCTATGACGCCGGCGGCAGGGCTTCGGTGGGGGAGTGGGAGCGGATGCCGCTGCCGGACGGGGTGGTGTTCACCCGTTACGACGGCGACCGGACGATCTTTTTCACCGACCGGAACGGCATGTTGTTCCGCTTCGACACCGGGCAGCGGCGGGCTTTCCCGATTTTCGACCTGCGGGAGGAGCTCGGACGGCGCGGCACCCTTTCGTCGGTGATCAGCGACAAGGACGATTACGTGCTGGCCTTCGGGATGAGCGGCGTGCTGCGGCTCCGTTCGACCGATCCGATCGAGGGGCGTTACGAGTTGCAGGAGATCGACGTCAACTGCGGCGTTTTTGCGCTGCTGAAGGACTGTAACCAGGATATTGTCTGGATCGGAACCGACGGCAGCGGGTTGCTGCGGCAGGCGGTCGGGGAGGTCGCGATCCGTTCGGTCACCTACGAAACGCTGCCCTACCTGCTGACCAAACCGATCAAGGCGCTCCATGTCGACCCGGATGGTGACCTTTGGATCGGGACCAAGAACGACGGCATCCTGCGCATCCGCGATTTCTACTCCCGGCGGACCTTTACGCGGGAGAATACCGACAGCTATACGGCCGCCGATTCGCCGCTGGGGAAAAATTCGGTCTATACGTTTGCCGGAAGCCGCCGCAATGTGCTGTGGATCGGCGGCGACGGCGGCGTGTGCTACTACTCGTACCGGCACAGGCGGATTTTCGAACTGCCGCGGAGCGGGGCGCTGCGGCGCATTCACGGGCTTTACGAGGACCGGGACGGGGTGCTGTGGGCTGCGAGCGTGGGCTACGGGGTCTGGCGCGTCGAACTGTCCGGGAGCGCCGACGCGCCCGTCGCCGCGAATGTCGAACCGGTGGAGCTGGGACTCAAGGCGCGGAGCCGGAACTTCTTTTTCTCCGTTTGCGAGGAGTCCGATTCCACCCTCTGGTTCTGCAACCACGGTATCGGCGTCGTACACTATGACAGGCGCACCCGGGAGGGCCGGACCGTCGGGTTCGACACCCGCCGGGGGCTGGCCGTGAACGACGTGACGGCGGGCGTGTGCCGTTCGGACGGCTCGTCGTGGTTCGGGACCGGCTGCGGCCTGGTGCGTTACGATCCGGCGGGCGGCGGCGCGGAACCCGATTACAGCAACGACCAGCTGCGCTGCGGGGTGATCCACGGCCTGCTGGTCGATTCGCTCGACAACATCTGGGTCGGGACCAATGCCGGCATCGTGCGCTACGACCCGGCGACGAACCGTTCGGTGGTTTACGGCGCTTCGTACGGACTTGACGTGGTCGAGTTCAGCGACGGAGCCTATTTTTACGACCGGGAGCGGGGAAAACTGCTTTTCGGCGGGATCAACGGCTTCGTGGTCATCTCCGACAGCGGGGATTCCGAAGCGGCCTCCTACATGCCGCCCATCCGGTTCCGCGAGGTGAGGGCCAACGGCGAGTCGTACGATGTCGGGGCGCTGATGCGCCGGGGGCGGATGGTGCTGTGGCATCATCAGAATGCTTTCAGTCTTTCGATCGCGGCGCTGGATTACGTCAACGGCAGCAATTATTCCTATTTTTACAATATCGAGGGACTGGACGGCGACTGGCATGACAATTACCACAGCAACACGCTGGCTTTCGCTGCGTTTCCCACGGGCCGCTATGCGCTCGGGGTGCGCTACCGGAACAATACGACCGGGGAGTGGAGTCCCGTCAGCCGCCTGCCGATCCGCGTGCTGGCTCCGCCCTACGCCTCGACCTGGGCCTGGATCGGGTATCTCGCCGCAACGCTGGGCGTCGTTATCGGCGTGTCGGGATACCTGATCCGTCGCCGCCGGCTTCGGACGCGGCTCCGGCAGTCGCTCTACGAACAGCGGCAGCGGGAACTGGTCTATGAGTCGTGCATCTGGTCGTTCTCCAACCTGACCAACGAACTCTCGATCCCCGTGACGCTGATAAACGGTCCCTGCCAGCAGATCATGGGCTGCAAGTCGGCCGACGCGTTCGTCCGCCGGCAGGCGGAGCTGATCCGGCACAATGCGCAGAAGATCAACGATCTGATCTATATGCTCAACGAATTCCAGTCGACCGATCCCGTCGACGGTTCGGACGATATCGAGATGTTGGACGTTTCGCGCACGGCCGGCGGCATCGCGCAGACATTCGCCGATTATGCCGGGGAGAACCGTATCGCCTACCGGACGGCCGTAGGCAGCGGCGTGCTGTTCCCTTCGGTGCGCAATATCCTGATGATGATCTTCAATATTCTGCTGTCCAATGCGTTCCGCCGGACGGGGCCGGGCGGTGAGGTGAGCGTTTCGGTCGGGACCTGCTCCGTGCCGCGTCCGGACGGGGCGGCTTCCGGCGCCGGGGAGGAGACTTCCGGCGCGGCGGAACGGCTTCGGATCGAGGTCTCGAACCGGGGCGTGGAACTCGACGCCGGGCAGATCGAGCTGATTTTCGACCGCTACAAACTGTTCAACCACCTGGGGGCATTGAGCCGCCAGGGCGTGTCGCTGAAGGAAGATCTGGAGCTGACGATCTGCTACAACCTCGTGACCAAACTCCAGGGCGAATTCCGGGTGGAGAGCCGCGACGGGCTGACGACCTTTACGCTGTCGCTGCCGCGGCTCGAGATCACCCGTGCGGCCCGGTCCGCCGCACAGCCCGACATCGCTCCCGGACAGCGGTTCAGCCTGCCCGTGCCGGTTCCCGAAGCCTCCGTGATGACGTTCGGCGACATGCTCCCGACGATGCTCGTCATCAACGAGGACCGGGATATGGCCGATTTCATCGCCGGTCTGTTCAGCGGCGGCTACAACGTGCGGATCGTCTCCGACCTGAAATGCCCGCAGGAGAAACTGGCCGAAGCGCAGCCGCAGATCATCATCTGCGGGACGGTGTCGCTCAATGCGGCGATGATCGGCCTGATCCGCAGCATCCGGGAAACCAAGCAGCTGATGCAGGTCCCGATTATCCTGTTGACGGCGGTTTCCCGTACGGACGTGAAGGTCGAGGGGCTGGAACTGGGCGTGGACATCTGCCTGAAGATCCCCTTCGACATTACCCATTTGCAGAGTGTCGTCGACCAGCTGCTGCGCCGTTACGAATCGCTGAAAAGCTACGGACGCTCGGTTTACAGCGCCTTCGACCTCACGCAGGGGCGGTTGCTGCACAAGGACGACAAGGCGTTTCTGGAGCGGATGCTCGACATCATCAACCGGAACATTCTCGATCCGGGATTCTCGACGCAGTTCATCGCCCGAGAACTCGGCATGAGCCTCTGCAATTTCTACCGGCGGCTGGGGACGATCACCGGCCAGACCCCGGCGGGAATCATCCGGGAGTACCGGCTGAACCTGGCCGAGCAGTTGCTGGTGACCACGCGGCTCTCGATCGACGAGATTATCTACAAGTCGGGGTTCGCCAACCGCAGTACCTTTTTCCGGGGATTCATCGCCCGGTTCGGGGCGACGCCGAAGGTCTATCGCGAGCGGAAGATCGAGGAGGCGCTGCGGGAAAAGGACGCCCGGGCGGAGGAGTCGGACCGGGCGTGAGCGAAGCCCTCGGCGGCGCGGGTGCCGGGTGTGGGTGCCGGGTGCGGGCGAAAGCGGGCGGCAGCCGTTGCGGGGGGCGTTTCTGCGGATGTTTTCGGGCGGCAGTCGTTGCCGGGACCGTTTCTGCGGATGTTTTCGGGCGATTGCTGCGGCGGCGGTGCGGGCGGAACGGTTCGTACGCAGTCGTTTTCCGGTGTCCGGATCGTGTGCCTGCGTTCCGGATTTTGCCGATTTCCAGGCCGGAAGGAGGATTTTTCCCGGAAAATCGTTATTTTTGCCTCCGGAGCTTCCGTGTACGGTTCGTCCGAGCGGAAACGATGATCACTTTATAACTTTATCGAGATGAAAATTGCTATTGTGGGCGTCAGCGGCGCTGTGGGCCAGGAGTTTTTGCGGATTTTGGAGGAGCGCCGGCTCCCGATCGACGAACTGGTGCTGTTCGGTTCGCAGCGCAGCGCGGGCCGTACCTATAAATTCCGCGAGGAGGAGCTTACCGTCAAACTGCTGCAACACAACGACGATTTCAAGGAAATCGACTTCGCCCTGACGTCGGCCGGAGCGGGTACGTCGAAGGAGTTCGCCGAGACGATCACCCGGCACGGGACCGTTATGATTGATAATTCGAGCGCTTTCCGCATGGATGCCGACGTGCCCCTCGTCGTGCCGGAGGTCAACCCCGGGGATGCGAAGAACGCGCCCCGCCGCATCATCGCCAATCCCAACTGTACGACGATCCAGATGGTCGTGGCGCTGAAGGCGATCGAGGACGTGTCGCATATCCGCCGCGTGCACGTGTCGACGTACCAGTCGGCCAGCGGCGCCGGGGCGGCCGCCATGGCGGAACTGGAGACGCAGTATGCCGAACTGGGCGCGGGCAAGGAACCGACGGTGGCGAAATTCGCCTTCCAGCTGGCCTACAACGTGATTCCGCATATCGACGTCTTTACCGACAACGACTATACGAAGGAGGAGATGAAGATGTTCCACGAGACGCGCAAGATCATGCATTCGGACATCGCCGTGTCGGCGACCTGCGTGCGCGTCCCGGTGATGCGCGCCCATTCGGAGAGCGTGTGGCTCGAAACCGAGCGTCCCGTCTCCGTGTCCGAAGCCCGCGAAGCCTTCTCGAAGGCCGAAGGCGTGGTGCTGATGGACGATCCCGCCGGCAAGGTCTACCCGATGCCGCTCTTCATAGCCGGCAAGGACCCCGTGTACGTGGGGCGTATCCGCAAGGACCTGACGTGCGACAACGGCCTGGCGTTCTGGTGCGTGAGCGATCAGATCAAGAAGGGTGCGGCGCTCAATGCCGTGCAGATCCTCGAAACGCTGATTTAGCTTTCGGCCGGCGGCTGTCCGGGAGTTGCTTCGGGCGGAAAGCCGACTGAAGAACTGACGGCCTGCGCTGCCGATGACCGCATTGATTGCGGTTTGCGCGTAGAGCGGCGGTTTTGTCGCAAGAACAGGCCCGGGCCGAAATCCCGGGCCTGCTCTGTATCGGGAAATCCGGATAAAGCAGGTCGCTTACCCGATTAAGCGGGGGTGGGCATGTGCGCGAAACAGAGGATAATTGCGACCTTTCGGAACAAATCCCATACTGTTATGATCACTTCCGTAAAGGTAAAATTCCGCGCATCGCGCGTATCCGGCAAGGCCGGAACCATCTACTATCAGTTGACCCATCTCCGCCGGACCCGCTGCATTACGACCGGCATCCGTTTGATGCCCGGCGAGTGGGACGCTTCGGCGCAGCGGGCCGTCTCTCCGGAGCCGGGCCGCGTTCCGGTCTGGCAGTGCCGCATAGAGTGCGACGTGGACCGGCTGCACCGGATCATCCGCGACCTGGGCCGCGAGGGGCGGCCCTATACGGTCGACGAGGTTGCCGACCGCTTCTGCGCACAGTCCTGCGGCGTGGGCGTGACGGCGTTCATGCGCGAGCAGATCGCGCAGCTGACAGCCGACAACCGGCTGGGCACGGCCCGCAACTACACGCGCACGCTCCGCAGTTTTTCGGGCTTTCTCGGCGGCGGCGAACTGCCTTTCGCCGCGTTCACCGAGCGGTTGGTCGAGGAGTACAACGCTTACCTGCTGCGCCGCGGGGTCGTCCGGAACACCGTGTCGTTCTACATGCGCATCCTGCGCTCGGTTTACAACAAGGCGGTCCGCAGGCGGCTGGCCGAGCCGGCGTCGCCGTTCGGCGGGGTCTATACGGGCGTCGACCGCACGCGCAAACGGGCCATCGACGAGCGGCTCATCGCCCGTCTGAAGAGCCTCGACCTGCCGGTTTCGGGTGCGTTGCCGCTGGCCCGCGACCTGTTCGTTTTCAGCTACTGCATGCGTGGCATGGCGTTCGTCGACATGGCTTTTCTCCGGAAAAAGGACATGAGGGACGGGGCGATCCACTACGTGCGCCGCAAGACGGGGCAGCGGATGACCGTGCATCTGGAGCCGTGCATGCGCGAGATCATCGGCCGGTACGCTCCGCGCACGCGCGATACGCCCTATCTTTTCCCGGTGCTGACGGCCGAGGACCCGGCCCGGGCCTATGCGCAGTATCAGGTCGCGCTGAACTACTACAACCGTCTGCTGAAAAAGCTCGCGTCGCTGCTGGGGCTGGACTCCGGGCTTTCGTCCTACACCTCGCGTCACAGCTGGGCGACGGCGGCCCGCAACCACAATGTGCCGCTGCCGGTGATCAGCGCCGGAATGGGGCACACCTCCGAGCGCACGACGCAGATTTACCTCTCGGCGCTGGAAACCTCGGTCATCGACTCCGCCAACCGGAAAATCCTCGCTTCGCTGAACCGCTGCGTCTCCTGCTGACGTGTCCGGAGATGCGGGTCTGAAAAAATCCGGCCGCGGAGGTCTGTCCCCGCGGCCGGATCGGTCGGTTGGAACATGCGTTTACTTCACCTCCCAGTCGTCGGTGCGGAACGAGGAGGCGGGGATGCCGGAGGTGTTGAAAAGGGTGGCTTCGGGAACGTTGCGGAAGGCGTAGCGCACGGCGACCGGTTTCGGAACGGCGTCGCACGCGACGATCAGGCGGCTTTTGCCCTTCTCGATCCGGGCTGCGGCCGGGTGGAAGACGCGGTCGGCGCCCGCCATTTCGAAGCCCGTGAGCGTGCGGCCGTAGGGCGCCAGGCCGTCGGGACCTGTCGCGAAGGTCAGGTAGGCCTTGCCGTCGGCGACCTCCATCTTTTCGCAGACGGGCGTATCGGCGTCGATGCCTTTCATGCCGTAGGTTTTCGACAGCGCCAGCCAGGCCAGACGTGTTCCGACCTCTTCTTTTTTGGCCGGATGGATGCAGCCCTCGTCGCCGATGTCGAGTGTTACGGCCATGCCGCTCGATGGAATATCCTTCAGATTATGCAGCTGGGCTTCGCGCAGCAAGGCCCCGCTGACAGCATTGGGTCCGTCATAGCGGTAGGGTGCAATCTGCACGTAGTAGAACGGCAGCTCGCCCTGCGCCCAGCGCTCGCGGAGCATCTTCACGAAGGCCGGCATCAGCGCCCGGTACTGGGTGGGATTCGGCCTGTTCGACTCGCCCTGATACCAGAGGAATCCCTTCACGGTGTAGGGTACGAGCGGTGCGATCATGCCGTTGTAAAGTCCGCAGGGTTTGTACTGGGGGCGGTCGATTTGGTCCGGGTTGTCAAGGAACGAGAGGTCGAACTCCTTGAATCCGGACATCGTTTCGCGGTCCATCCACGCCTCGACCGGGGTGCCGCCCCAGCAGGTGACGATGACACCCACGGGGACGTCCAGCACGCTCTGCAAGTAGCGGGCGAAGTAGTAGGCCGTGGCGCTGGTTCCGGCGACCGCTTCGGGGGTGTGCTTCAGCCATTGTGCCGCGCACTCCTCCTGCGGCGTGCGTGCCGTGCTGCGTTTGACGGTGCAGAGGCGGATCGGCGTCGCGGCCCTGGCCCGGATGATCGCCTCCGCCGAACCTTCGACGGGCTGGTTGGGGAATCCGTGTACCGGCATCTCCATGTTCGATTGTCCGGAGCAGAGCCACACCTCGCCGATCAGCACGTCGCGGAGCGTCAGCCGCTCGCCGTCGCTCAATTCGATCGTGTAGGGACCTCCGGCCTCCGGGGTGGGCACGGCGGCACGCCAGCGGCCGTCTTTGCCGACGTTGGCCGTAATGCCTTGCGTGCTCCACGAGGGGCGGATCGTGACCTTCTTGCCGGGCGCGGCCTTGCCCCAGAACTGCGCTTCGGACTGCTGCTGGAGCACCATGTTGTCGCCGAAAATGCCGGGCAGGACGACTTTCGCCTGCATCGTGAGGGCCGTGCCGAGCGCGGCCAGTGTGAGAAGGATTCGTTTCATCGTTAACGGATTTTATCGAGTTCGACGGTGAAGTGGCGCAGGATCGGCGCCTCGAAGGTGATGCGGTAACCCGTGGTGATCTCCGCGCGGCGCTCGAAGATGTTGCGGCATGCGGCGGCGATCACCCGGATGTGGTTGTCGGTGTAGACGCGGCGCGGGATGGCCAGGCGCAGCAGTTCGAGCGCGGGGTAGCGGTTCTCGTGCGTCTCGGGGTCGCGGTCGGCGAGGATCGAGCCGATCTCCACGCCGCGGATGCCCGCTTCGAGGTAGAGTTCCACGGCCAGCGTCTGGGCGATGAACTGCTCCTTCGGGAGGTTCGGAAGCACCTTCTTCGCATCCACGAAGATCGCGTGCCCGCCTGCCGGACGCTGGTAGGGGACGCCGTACTGGTCCAGCAGGTCGCCCAGCAGCCGCACCTGCCGGATGCGGGCGTCGAGCTGTCCGAATTCCGTGTTCTCGTCCAGTCCCACGGCCAGCGCGTCCATGTCGCGGCCCGACATGCCGCCGTAGGTGACGTAGCCTTCGAACATGATGCTGAACGACATCGCCTTTTTGTAGAGTTCCTCGGAGCGCATCGCCACGAAGCCGCCCATGTTCACCACGCCGTCCTTCTTGGCCGAGATGGTCATAATGTCGGCCCAGTCGTACATTTCGCGGACGATCTCCTTGATCGTCTTCGAGGCGTAGCCCTCCTCGCGGGTTTTGATGAAGTAGGCGTTCTCGGCGAAGCGCGCCGAGTCCATCAGCAGGGGCACGCCGTAGCGGCGGCACAGTTCGGCCGTTTCGCGGATGTTGCGCATCGACACGGGTTGGCCTCCGGCCGTGTTGTTGGTGACGGTGAGCACCACGCACGGAATCTTTTCGCGCGGGTTTTCGGCGAGGACCTTTTTGAGTTTCGCAAGGTCCATCTCGCCTTTGAACGGCAGTTCGAGCTGCGTGTCGGCCGCGGCGTCGATCGTGCAGTCCACGGCGTGGCAGCGGCGGAATTCGATGTGCCCCTTCGTGGTGTCGAAGTGCGAGTTGCCCGGCACGATGTCGCCCTCCTTGAGCAGCGCCGAGAAGATCACGTTCTCCGCGGCGCGCCCCTGGTGCGTGGGCAGGAACCACGGCATGCCGAACAGCTCCGCGACCGTCGTTTTGAGCCGGAAATAGGACGAGGCCCCGGCGTAGCTTTCGTCGCCGGTCATCATCGCCGCCCACTGGCGGTCGGACATCGACCCCGTGCCCGAATCGGTCAGCAGGTCGATCGTCACCTGGTCCGAGCGCAGTTTGAAAAGGTTGTAGCGGGCTTCGCGAATCCACGCTTCGCGCTCTTCGCGCGTGGAAGTGCGGATGGCCTCGGTCATCTTGATCTTGTAGGGTTCGGCATAAGGAAGTGTCATCATATAGTTGGTTTTAGGTTGCAATTCGTCGGTATTCCGATCAAAATTACGAAAAATTTTCCGAAACCGGAACTCGGGTACGTTATTTGTTCGGGGTCCTGCTGAATTTAACCTTCCGAATGCGATGCAAAAATACCGCTGCACCTACTGCGAATACATCTATGATCCCGTGTCGGGCGATCCGGAACACAACGTGGGCCGGTATACGCCGTTCGACGCGCTGCCCGACGACTGGGTATGTCCCGTCTGCGGTCGGGGAAAATGGGCTTTCGATGCGATGAAGGAACAAAAAACAAACGACATATGATTTTGTATCTCAACTTATTAACATCTTTGATTATGGCAACGACCGATACCGCGTCCTCGCCGCGTTTCACCCCGCAGGACCTGCCTTATGCCTACGACGCGCTTGCGCCCGCAATCTCCGAGGAGACGATGCACTACCACCACGACAAGCATTATGCTGGTTATGTCGACAAACTGAACGAGCTGATCGTCGACACGCCCTTTGCCGGGCAGCCGCTGGAAGACATCATCCTTTCGGCCGACGGGCCGGTCTACAACAACGCCGCGCAGGCGTGGAACCACGCGTTCTTCTTCGGACAGCTCTCGCCGAAACCCCAAAAGGAGCCTTCGGGCGAGCTGCTGGAGGCCATCAACCGCAATTTCGGCTCGCTCGACGAACTGAAGGTGCAGATCGGCCGCGCCGCCGCGGGCCTTTTCGGCTCGGGGTGGGTATGGCTGGCCGAGGACCCCTCGGGGCGTCTGGCCGTCGTCAGCGAGCAGAACGCCGGCAACCCCATGCGCCACGGCATGAAGCCGCTGCTGGCGATCGACGTCTGGGAGCATGCGTATTACATCGACTACCGGAACCGCCGCGCCGGTGCTGTCGAGGCCCTCTGGGGCGTCGTCGACTGGAAGGTCGTGGGCGACCGATACGCTGAAAAATAGGCGGTTTCCGCCAGTGTTCGAATGCCGTTTCCTATATAGGAAACGGCATTTTTTGCGGGCCGCGGATTCGTGGATTTGTAATCAAAATTCGTCATTTTGTGATCATTTTGGTTTGCCGATGTGTTTTTCTGCGTAAAAGAGTGTATCTTCGCAGCGTAGAAATTTATGATTCGGACCGGATGCAGGAAAGAATTCAATTGGCATTGATCCTGTTGCTCTTCGCCCTGGCGGGGAGTCTGGAGGATACGTCGTTCCGCAGCGGCGCGGAGAGCGTGCGCCCTGCCCTGACGCAATCCTCGGTTGACGGTTCGCACGCCGCGGCATGCAATTATTTCTCCGCCGCGATCTGTCCCTGCGCCGTCTCGATCGAGGCTCCCGCAGCTCCTTCGGACCATAAGGCCGCCGTGCGGCAGCTTGCCGGCGCGCGCGTCGCCTGTGATGCCGCTTTCGGCCTCCGTACCGCAATGCGGACCTATTCCCCGGCTTTGCACCCCGACGCCGTGGATTACTACGTCTTCTCTCTGGGGCGCATTCTGATTTAGCCTTTTCCGCCGTTTTACCTGCCGCATGTTTCCGGGGCTTTGCCGTCCGCGGGGCGTGCGTGCGTTCGTCGTGCCGGAATTAAAAATCGTAAAACAACATATCTATGTATTTCACGCTATTGGTGGTCGTCATCCTTACGGCCATTGCGCTGGTCGCAGTCGCGCTGGGCATCGCCCGCGCCGTGTCGCCGCGTTCGTACAACCCCCAGAAGGGCGAGGCTTACGAGTGCGGCATCCCGACGCGCGGACGTTCGTGGATGCAGTTCAAGGTGGGTTACTACCTCTTCGCCATCCTCTTCCTGATGTTCGACGTCGAGACGGTGTTCCTCTTTTCGTGGGCCGTCGTCGTGCAGGAACTGGGCGTCTACGGACTGGTGAGCATTCTCTTCTTTTTGGTGGTACTGATTCTGGGCCTTGCCTACGCATGGCGGAAAGGAGCTTTGGAATGGAAATAAAGAGACCGAAAATCAAGTCGATGAAGTACGAAGACTTCAACGACAACGAATACCTCGAACAGATGGTGCGCGAACTGCGCGAGAACGGAACCCATGTGGTGGCGGGATGTCTCGACGAGGTGATCAACTGGGGGCGCAGCAACAGCCTCTGGCCCCTGACGTTCGCCACGAGCTGCTGCGGCATCGAATTCATGGCCGTGGGCGCCGCGCGCTACGACTTCGCCCGGTTCGGGTTCGAAGTGGCCCGCGCCTCCCCGCGCCAGGCCGACTTCATCATGGTCGCCGGAACCATCACGCACAAGATGGCCCCGGTGCTCAGGCGCCTTTACGACCAGATGGCCGATCCCAAATACGTGATCGCCGTGGGCGGCTGCGCCATCAGCGGCGGTCCGTTCAAGAAGTCGTACCACGTGGTCAACGGCGTGGACCGGATTCTGCCCGTCGACGTTTACATCCCCGGATGTCCGCCGCGTCCCGAGGCGATGCTCTACGGACTGATGCAGCTTCAGCGCAAGGTGAAACTGCAACGCTTCTTCGGCGGCGTGAACCGGCAGATCGGCCGCGAGGAGTACGAACGGCTGCTGCGGAGCGACCTGACGGCGGAGAAGAACGATTTGAATGTGGACGAAGAAAAACGAGAATTATGACCCTGACAGATAAAATGAAGGCCTGGGAGCCTGCGGCCGTGTGGTCGGAGGCCGGCGAGGGGATGTTCACCGTGCCGGCGGAAGCTTTCCGCGGGGTGGCCGAACGCCTGAAGGCCGAAGGCTTCGATTTCCTGCGCAGCCTCACGGGCATGGACTGGGGCGAAGAGGGCTTCGGCGTGGTGTACCACCTCGAAGCCACCTCGACGGGCGAGAACGTCGTGGTGCGGACGCTGACTCCGGAACGCGAACGCCCGGTCCTGCCCTCGGTGTGCGACCTGTGGAAGGCCGCCGAGCTGAACGAGCGCGAGGCGTTCGACTACTTCGGCATCCGTTTCCTGAACCATCCCGACATGCGGCGGCTGTACCTGCGCGACGATTGGGTGGGACATCCCCTGCGCAAGGACTACGATCCGGCGTCGAACCCGCTCCGCATGAGCAACGAGGTGTCGAAGGACAGCGCCCCGACCTTCGAGTTGCAGCCCGACGGCAGTTTCATACGCGGGCGCAACGTGCTTTTCGAGGAGGAGGAGTACGTCATCAACGTCGGTCCCCAGCACCCGGCCACGCACGGCGTGCTGCGCTTCCGCGTGTCGCTCGAAGGCGAGATCATTAAAAAACTCGACGTGCACTGCGGCTACATCCACCGCGGCATCGAGAAGATGTGCGAGGAGCTGACCTATCCCCAGACCCTCGCCCTGACGGACCGTCTCGACTACCTCGGGGCGTCGCAGAACCGCCACGCCCTCTGCATGTGCATCGAAAAGGGGCTGGGCGTCGAGGTGCCGGAGCGCGTGCAGTACATCCGCACGATCATGGACGAGTTGCAGCGCATTGATTCGCACCTGCTCTTCTTCGCCTGCCTGTGCATGGACATGGGCGCGCTGACGGCCTTCTTCTACGGTTTCCGCGACCGCGAGAAGGTGCTCGACATCCTGGAGCAGACCACCGGCGGCCGCCTGATCCAGACTTACAACACCATCGGCGGCGTGCAGGCCGACATCCATCCCGATTTCGTGCGCAAGGTCAAGGAGTTCATCGCCTACATGCGTCCCGTGCTGCGCGAGTACCACGAGATTTTCACGGGCAACGTCATCGCGCAGGAGCGTCTGAAAGGCACCGGCGTGCTGACGCGCGAGGATGCCATTTCGTTCGGCGCCACGGGCGGCACGGGCCGCGCCGCAGGGTGGGCCTGCGACGTGCGCAAACGCCATCCCTACGCCGTTTACGGCAAGGTGGATTTCGAAGAGGCGCTCTTCACCGAGGGCGACTGCCTGGCCCGCTACATGGTCCGCATGCGGGAGATCGAGCAGAGCATGAACATCATCGAGCAGTTGATCGACAACATTCCCGAAGGCGAATACCAGTTGAAGATGAAGCCCGTGATCCGCATTCCCGAGGGCAGCTACTACGCCGCCGTCGAGGGAAGCCGCGGCGAGTTCGGGGTCTTCATCGAGAGCCGGGGCGACAAGTTCCCCTACCGCATGAAGTTCCGCTCGACGGGTCTGCCGCTCGTCTCGTGCCTGGAGACCATCGCCCGGGGGACGAAGATCGCCGACCTGATCGCCATCGGCGGCACGCTGGATTACGTGGTTCCGGATATTGACAGATAAAAGAGACTCTATGACCATGATGCATCATATCACGCTGTCGAATGGCGTTTTCGCCGCCTGCGGCGTCGTTTGCAAGTCCGACCCCACCCCAAGTCCCTCCCCGAGGGAGGGACTTGGTGCCGCTGCGCGGCAAAATCGGCGTTTCGGACGGTTGTGCCATAATCTGTAATAGCGAAAAATTGTATTGCTATGTTCGACTTTTCTATAATTACGAGCTGGGTCCACGGGCTGCTGACCTCGCTGATGCCCCTCGGGCTGGCCGTTTTCATCGAATGCGTGATCGTCGGCGGCTGTCTGCTGCTGATGTACACCGTGATCGCCATCCTGATGATCTTCATGGAACGCAAGGTCTGCGCGGCCTTCCAATGCCGCCTCGGGCCGATGCGCGTGGGTCCGTGGGGTACGGTGCAGGTCATCTGCGATGTCTTCAAGATGCTCACCAAGGAGATCATCACCATCCGCCGTTCGGACAAGTTCCTCTACAACCTCGCGCCCTATATCGTCATCCTCGCCTCGGTGCTGGCCTTCGCCTGTCTGCCGGTCAACAAGGGGCTGGAGGTGCTGGATTTCAACGTGGGCATCTTCTTTATGATGGCCGCCTCGTCGATCGGCGTGGTCGGCATTCTGCTGGCGGGGTGGAGTTCCAACAACAAGTATTCGCTCATCGGCGCCATGCGCAGCGGTGCGCAGATGATCTCCTACGAGCTTTCCATCGGCCTCTCGATCCTTACGATCATCGTGCTGACCGACACCATGCAGTTCTCCGAGATCGTGGCCCGGCAGGCCGACGGGTGGTTCCTTTTCAAGGGCCACATTCCGGCGCTGATCGCCTTCGTGATCTACCTCATCGCCGGCAACGCCGAGGTCAACCGCGGCCCGTTCGACCTCCCGGAGGCCGAGTCGGAGCTGACGGCGGGCTACCACACCGAGTATTCGGGCATGCACTTCGGGCTGTTCTACGTCGCCGAGTTCGTCAACCTGTTCATCGTCGCGGGCGTCGCCGCCACCATCTTCCTCGGAGGCTGGATGCCGCTGCACATTGCGGGCTGGGAGGGCTTCAACGCCGTGATGGACTGCATTCCGGGTTTCGTGTGGTTCTTCGCCAAGGCGTTTTTCGTGGTGTGGCTGCTCATGTGGATCAAGTGGACCTTTCCGCGCCTGCGCATCGACCAGATCCTGACGCTCGAATGGAAATACCTCGTTCCCATCGGGCTGGCGAACCTGCTGCTGATGGTCATTGTCGTCGTCTTTAAACTGCATTTTTAGTTATGAGTAGCTATATCAAAGGCCTTTTCCACGGACTGGGAACCCTTTTGACCGGACTTAAAGTGACGGGGCGCGAGTTCTTCACGCCCAAGATCACCGAGCAGTATCCCGAAAACCGGGCCACGCTGAAGATGTACGACCGTTTCTGCGGCTCTCTGACGATGCCCCACGACGCCGAGGGGCGCAACAGGTGCATCGCCTGCGGGCTGTGCCAGTCGGCCTGCCCCAACGGGACCATCCGCCTCACGACCGAGACGGTCGCCGACCCCGGGACGGGCAAGACCAAAAAACGGCTGGTGCGCTACGAGTACGACCTGGGGTCGTGCATGTTCTGCCACCTGTGCGTCAACGCCTGCCCGACCGGCGCGATCCGCTTCTCGACCGATTTCGAGCACGCCGTCTACACGCGCGAAAAGCTCGTCAAACAACTCAACAAACAGTAAGTCATGGAAATAACACTCGAATTGATCGTTTTCACGGTCCTGGCGCTGTTCATCGGCGTCAGCGCGATTCTCGCCGTGACGACCCGGCGCATCCTGCGCGCCGCGACCTACCTGCTGTTCGTGCTCTTCGGTACGGCGGGCATCTACTTCCAGCTCAACTACTCGTTCCTCGGGGCGGTGCAGCTGCTGATCTACGCCGGCGGCATCACGGTGCTCTACGTCTTCTCGATCCTCCTGACGTCGAGCCAGGGCGACAAGGCCGAGGACCTGAAGGGCTACAAGCTCTTCGTGGGGCTGGGCGCCGCGCTGGCCAGCCTGGGCATCTGCCTCTGGATAACGCTCCGCCACGACTTCCTGCCCTCGCATTTCGAGCACGGCGAACTGCACGTGCGGACCATCGGCCACGCGCTGATGAGCAGCGGAAAATACGGTTACATCCTGCCGTTCGAGGTGATCAGCCTGCTGCTGCTGGCCTGCATCGTCGGCGGCATCCTCATCGCGCGCAAACGCTAAAAAATACGACTATGATACACATGGAATATTACCTGATTGTCTCCACGGTGATGATGTTCGTGGGCATTTACGGATTCGTCACGCGCCGCAACCTGCTGGCGATGCTGATTTCGGTCGAGCTGATTCTCAACTCGGTGGACATCAATTTCGTGGTCTTCAACCGCTTCCTCTTCCCCGAGCAGCTCGAAGGGTTCTTCTTCGCCCTGTTCGCCATCGGAATCAGCGCTGCGGAGACCGCCGTGGCCATCGCCATCATCATCAATATCTACCGCAACATCCGCAACATCGGCGCCCGGAGCCTGCGGGAAATGAAGTGGTAACGGTGCGAAAAAACGATCTTCTATGGAATATACGATTCTGATTCTGTTGCTTCCGCTGGCGAGTTTCCTCGTGCTGGGGCTTGCGGGCATGAAGATGCGTCCCGCGGCGGCGGGCGCCGTGGGCACGGCCGTGCTGGCCGTCGTGGCGCTGTTGAGCTATTGGACGGCTTTCGAATACTTCTCGGCCGGGCGCGATGCCGCGGGCGTGTTTCCGACGCTGATCCCCTGGAACGCCGTGTGGCTGCCCATCGGCGGTGCGCTGCACATCGACCTGGGCATTCTGCTCGACCCGATTTCGGTGATGATGCTCGTGGTGATCTCCACGGTGTCGCTGATGGTCCACATCTACTCGCTGGGCTATATGAAGGGTGAGCGGGGCTTCCAGCGTTACTATGCCTTTCTGTCGCTCTTCACGATGAGCATGATCGGGCTGGTCGTGGCGACCAACATCTTTCAGATGTACCTCTTCTGGGAGCTGGTGGGCGTCAGCTCCTACCTGCTGATCGGCTTCTACTATACGAAGAAGGAGGCCGTGGCCGCCTCGAAGAAGGCCTTCATCGTGACGCGCTTCGCCGACCTGGGCTTCTTGATAGGCATCCTGATCTACGGCTACTACGCCGGGACCTTCTCCTTCACGCCCGAGACGCACGCGCTGGTGGCCGCCGGGGCGATGATCCCGCTGGCGCTGGGACTGATGTTCGTCGGCGGCGCGGGCAAGAGCGCCATGTTCCCGCTGCACATCTGGCTGCCCGACGCCATGGAGGGGCCCACGCCCGTGTCGGCGCTGATCCATGCCGCGACGATGGTCGTGGCGGGCGTCTACCTCGTGGCGCGGATGTTTCCGCTCTTCATTGGCTATGCGCCCGAAGTGCTGCATTGGACGGCTTATGTCGGGGCCTTCACGGCGTTTTACGCCGCCGTCGTGGCCTGTGTGCAGAGCGACATCAAGCGTGTGCTGGCGTTCAGCACCATTTCGCAGATCGGGTTCATGCTCGTGGCGCTGGGCGTCTCGACCTCGGCCGACCCGCACGCCGGAGGGCTGGGTTACATGGCCTCGATGTTCCACCTCTTCACCCACGCCATGTTCAAGGCGCTGCTGTTCCTCGGCGCGGGGTGCATCATCCATGCCGTGCACTCCAACGAGATGTCGGCCATGGGCGGCCTGCGCTGCTACATGCCGCTGACCCACTTGACGTTCCTCGTGGCGTGCCTCGCCATCGCGGGGATCTGGCCCTTGAGCGGTTTCTTCTCGAAGGACGAGATCCTGACGGCCTGCTTCGCCTTCTCACCCGTCATGGGGTGGGTGATGACCGCCATCGCGGGACTTACGGCCTTCTACATGTTCCGGCTCTATTACGGTATTTTCTGGGGCGCGGAGAATCGCGAACTGCATGCGGCGCACAAGCCGCACGAGGCTCCGCTGACGATGACCCTGCCGCTGGTGTTTCTGGCGGCGGTGACCTGCGTGGCGGGATTCATCCCCTTCGGGGAGTTCGTGTCGAGCGACGGCGCGCCCTATGTCATCCATATCGACCGGAGCGTTGCCGCCGTGAGCCTCTGCGTCGCCGCTGCGGCCATCGCGCTGGCGACGTGGATGTACGCCCGCGACCGGCAGCCCGTGGCCGACAGGCTGGCCGCGACGTTCAGCGGCCTGCACCGCGCGGCCTATCGCCGGTTCTACATCGACGAGGTCTACCAGTTCATCACCCACCGGGTGATTTTCGCCTGCATCTCGACGCCCATTGCGTGGTTCGACCGCCATGTGGTCGACGGCTTTATGAATCTCCTCGCCTGGGGCGCCAACGGCGCCGCCTGGCTCATCCGCGACATGCAGAGCGGCAGCGTGCAGCGTTACTGCATCTGGTTCCTCGGCGGTGCGCTGGGCCTCACGATCCTGATTCTTCTAATCTGTTAATCCGAACGAGTTATGAATATACTATCTCTGTTTCCCGCCGTTCCGCTCGTGATGATGCTGGGTCTGTGGCTCTCGAAGTCCACGCGGCAGATTCACACGGTGATGGTCGCAGGCTCTTCGCTGCTCGTGGCGCTGGCCGTCGTGCTCGTGGTGCAGTACCTCGGGCTGCGCGGCGCGGGCGAGACGGCGCAGATGCTCTTCACCGAAAGCCGCGTCTGGTATGCGCCGCTCAACATCCACTACGCCGTGGGCGTCGACGGCATTTCGGTGGCAATGCTCCTGCTGTCGGCCGTCATCGTCTTCACGGGCACGTTCGCCTCGTGGCAGATGAAGACCGACGTCAAAGCCTACTTCCTCTGGTTCTGCCTGTTGAGCGTGGGGGTGTTCGGGTTCTTCATTTCGGTCGACCTCTTCACGATGTTCCTGTTCTACGAGGTGGCGCTGATCCCGATGTACCTGCTGATCGGCGTCTGGGGCAGCGGGCGCAAGGAATACGCCGCCATGAAACTGACGCTGATGCTCATGGGCGGTTCGGCGTTGCTGCTGATCGGCATTCTGGGCATCTACTTCGGTGCGGGCGCCACGACGATGAACATTCAGGAGATCGCCGCGCTGAACAACATTCCCGTTGCCCAGCAGCGCATCTGGTTCCCGCTGGTGTTCGTGGGTTTCGGCGTGCTGGGCGCGCTGTTCCCGTTCCATACGTGGAGCCCCGACGGCCACGCCTCGGCCCCGACGGCCGTGTCGATGCTCCACGCCGGGGTGCTGATGAAGCTGGGCGGATACGGCTGTTTCCGGGTTGCTATGTATCTTTTACCCGAAGCGGCGCATGAATTGAGCTGGGTATTTATCATCCTGACAACGATTTCCGTCGTCTACGGCGCCTTCTCGGCCTGCGTGCAGACCGACCTCAAGTACATCAACGCCTACTCCTCGGTGTCGCACTGCGGACTGGTGCTGTTCGCCGTTTTGATGATGAACACCACGGCCGGTACGGGCGCCGTGCTCCAGATGTTGAGCCACGGCCTGATGACGGCCCTCTTCTTCGCGCTGATCGGCATGATCTACGGCCGCACCCACACGCGGGACATCCGCCAGCTGGGCGGGCTGATGAAGGTGATGCCGTTCCTCGCGGTCGGGTATGTGATCGCGGGTCTGGCCAACCTCGGGCTGCCGGGCCTGAGCGGCTTCGTGGCCGAAATGACCATCTTCAACGGCGCGTTTATGAACGCCGACACGTTCCACCGCGTGGTGACCGTCATCGCCTGCACGTCGATCGTCATCACGGCGGTCTACATCCTGCGCGTCGTCGGGAAAATCCTTTACGACACGTGCGACAATCCCGAACACCTGAAGCTTTCGGACGCCACGTGGGACGAGCGGCTGTCGGTCGTTTGCCTCGTCGTCGCCATCGCCGGCATGGGGCTGGCGCCGCTGTGGGTGAGCGACATGATCCGCGGCAGCGTCGCGGAGATCATTGCACATATTTTGAGTTAAGCGACTATGGATTACACCTCGATATTTACGCTGATGCGGGCCGAAGTGACCCTCACGGCGATTCTCGTCTTCGTGTTCCTCTACGACCTCATGGCCGGGGAGCGCGCACGCCGCCGCTTTTCGGCCGTGGTCTGCTGCCTGATGGTCGTGCAGGTGGTTGTGAACCTTGTTCCGGCTGCGGGGGGCGAACTCTTCGGCGGCATGTTCTGCCATACGCCGATGGACGGCATCGTCAAAAGCATGCTCTCCGTCGGGGCGCTGATCGTCTTCATGCAGTCCGACACGTGGCTGCGCCGCGAGGACACGCGCCACAAGCAGGGCGAATTCTACATCCTGACCCTCTCGACGCTGCTGGGCATGTATTTTATGATCGGCGCGGGCAACTTCCTGCTGTTCTTCATCGGTCTGGAGCTGGCTTCGGTCCCGATGGCCTGTCTGGTGGCCTTCGACAAATACAAACGCTATTCGGCCGAGGCGGGGGCCAAATACATCCTCTGCGCGCTGTTCTCGAGCGGACTGATGCTCTACGGCATCTCGTTCCTCTACGGAACGACCGGGACGCTCTATTTCGGCGACATGGCCGCCCGCATCGACGGTTCGCCGTTGCTGGTGATGGCCCTGGTCTTCTTCCTCTCGGGGCTCGGCTTCAAGATTTCGCTCGTGCCCTTCCACCTCTGGACGGCGGACGCCTACCAGGGCGCGCCGACGAACGTGACCGCCTATCTTTCGGTGGTCTCGAAGGGCGCTGCGGCGTTCGTGCTGCTGACGGTGCTCGTGAAGGTGTTCGCCCCGATGACCGAACAGTGGCAGACGCTGCTCTGGATCGTGACGGTGTCGAGCATCACCGTTGCGAACCTCTTCGCCATCCGGCAGAAGGACCTCAAGCGTTTCATGGCCTTCTCGTCCATCTCGCAGGCCGGATACATCATGCTGGCCGTCATCGGCGGCAGCGCCATCGGCATGACCTCGCTGGTCTTTTACGTGCTGGTCTACATGGCCGCCAACCTCGCGGTGTTCGGCGTGCTGTCCGCCGTCGAGCAGCACAGCGGCGGCAGGGTCTCGCTGGAGGACTACAACGGGTTTTCCCGCACTAATCCCCGCCTGGCGCTGCTGATGACCCTGGCGTTGTTCTCGCTGGCGGGAATCCCGCCCTTCGCCGGGTTCTTCTCGAAATTCTTCGTCTTCGCCGCGGCTTTCAGTGGCGGATTCCACCTGCTGGTCTTCATCGCGCTGGTCAACACGGTCGTGTCGCTCTATTACTACCTGTTGATCGTCAAGGCGATGTACATTATGCCCGGCGACGCGCCGATCGCGGCGTTCCGCAGCGACCGTTACACGCGCGTCAGCCTCGCGCTCTGCATGGCAGGCGTCCTGCTGCTGGGCATCGTCAGCGCGGTTTACGACGGCATCAACGCCTTTGCGTTCGGGCTTTGACCCGGCGGGATATGCAGATGCGGGGCGCGGGAGACCGTGCCCCGCATTTTTTCGTGCGGGTGCGATTGGGGTTTGCGGGCCTGCCGCCGGGGTGCGTTATCGCCGCTTTTCCAGGGCGAGCAGCCGTTCCTTGATGTCGAGCCCTCCGGCGTAGCCCGTGAGCTTGCCGTCGTAACCCAGGACGCGGTGGCAGGGAATGACGATGACGATGGGGTTGCGGTTGTTGGCCATGCCGACGGCGCGGAACGATTTGTTGTGGCCGATCTGCATGGCGATATGTCCGTAGGTGCGGGTTTCGCCGTAGGGGATGGTTTGCAACGCCTGCCAGACAGATTGCTGGAAGGGCGTTCCGGCGGGTGCGAGCGGCAGCGAGAAGTCGCGGCGCGTGCCGGCGAAATACTCCCGGAGCTGCGCCGCCGCCTTCAGCAGCAGGGGTGTGGCGGCGGTTTCGGGGACGGCCGCGGAGCCTTCCGGAACTGTCGTGCCGAAACGGATCTGCGTCACAGCCTCGCCCGTAGCCGTGATCGTCACGGGGCCGACGGGCGTTTCGTGTTGCAATGTGTACGTCATAAATTCTTCAGAGTGTAGTCGATCATCTTTTGTCTTATGTGTGCCGTTGCGTCGGGCAACATCGAATGGTTCTGGTCGGGGTACACCATCATGTCGTACTGTTTGCCGGCGCGGTTGAGCGCCCGGGTCATCTCGACGGTGTTCTGGAAATGGACGTTATCGTCGGCCGTGCCGTGGATGATCAGCAGCCGCGTGCGCCGGTCGTCGAGCATCCGCGCGAAATTGATCGGCGAATTGTCGTCGTAGCCTGCGGCGTTGTACTGCGGAAGGTTGTTGTAGATCTCGGTGTAGATCGTGTCGTAATAACGCCACGAGGTGACGGGAGCCACGGCGATGGCCATTTTGAACAGCCCGAGGCCCTTCATCGCACAGCTCAGGGCCATGAATCCGCCGTAGGACCAGCCGTAGATGCCGATGCGCGCAGGGTCGATCCAGGGCTGCGCCGCCATGTGGCGGGCGGTCGAAAGCTGGTCCTCGACCTCCAGCGCCCCCAGGCGTCCGTAGGTGAGTTTCTTGAACTTTTCGCCCCGGAATCCCGTGCCGCGGCCGTCGGCGCAGACCACGATGTAGCCTTTGTCGGCGAGGACGTCCTCCCAGTCCAGCGACCAGCGGTCGCGCACGGACTGCGAGCCGGGACCCGAATACTGGGTCAGCAATACGGGGTAACGCTGCGCGGGATCGAAGCCGCGGGGCTTGACCATATAGGCGTTGAGCGTGTCGCCGCGCTCGGTCGTGAAGGTGAAGAACTCCTTCACGGGGCGGTCGGCGGCGGCCAGTTCTTCGCGCAGGCGGCGACTGTCGGCCAGCGTGCGGACGGGTTTTCCGGCGGCGTCGCAGACCTCCGTGACGTTGGGGGTCGAGGCGTTGGAAAAGGTGGTGATGAAGTATTTCATCCCGGCGCTCGGGGCTGCGGTGTAGTAGCCCTCGCCCGTGGTGAGACGCTGTTTGTCCTTGCCGTCGAGGCGCACGCTGTACAGGTTGCGGCGCAGCGGCGAGGTCTCGGTCGAGAGGAACCACACGCGCCTGCCGTCGGTTCCCACGAGCTGGGTCACCTCCCACGGGCCTTTGGTCACCTGTTCGAGGATGCCCCGGCGGAGGCTGTACAGGTAGAGGTGCATGAAGCCCGTGTGGCTCTCCTGCCGCACGAGGAAACGGTCGCGGTCGACGAAGGTCACGGTCCCGTCGTCCACGCGCTCGACATATTGCTGCGTCCGCTCCTCGTAGACCGTGCGCTGCGCTCCGTGGGGTTCGCAGACGATCATCTCGAAGGTGTTCTGGCGGCGGTTGAGGCGGTAGTACCACGGCCGCCCGTCGGGCGTCCAGCCGATGCGGGGAATGTACTGGTCGGTCTCCTCGCCCGTGTCGATGCGCTCCCTGGCGCCGGTCTCGAGGTCGGCGATCCAGAGTTGGACCACGGAGTTGCGCTCCCCGGCCTTGGGGTATTTGAACGAATAGGCCCTGTTGTAGAGTTTGCCGTCGAAGCGCATCATCTCCATCAGCGGCACTTCGCTCTCGTCGAAACGCAGGTAGGCGATGCGGCGGCTGTCGGGCGAGAAGGCGTAGGCCCGCGTTGTGCCGAACTCCTCTTCGTAGACCCAGTCGGTCGTGCCGTTGATCACCTCGTTCCACGCCCCGTCGTTGGTGATGCGGCGCGTGGTCTGGGAGGCGATGTCGTAGACGTAGAGATCGTTGCGGTCCGAGTAGGCGATCTTCTGCCCGTCGGGCGAGAAGGAGGCGTCGCGCGGCGCTTCGGCGTCGCGCAGGACGGGGCGCACGGCGTTGTCGCGCACGAGTGAATAGCTGGTGGTGTACGAATGGCGGTAGATCGGCTTGCGGCCCGAGGCAATGAGGATCGACCGCTCGTCGGGCGAGAAGGCGTAGTCGGTGATGGCGAGGTTCGGCGCGGGCGCGGGGAGCATGCTCTCGCCGGGAGCCGCGGAGGCGTAGCTGTAACGGACGATGTCGTTCGATTCGAGCGTGGTGTAGTGTTCGCCGTCGGCCATCGAGCGGATGCCGCGCACCGATTCGTTCAGCCCCCGCAGCCGGGCGATTTCGGCGTATTCGTTCTGGGCGCGGACGCTGCCCGTCAGGAGCGCCGCTGCGGTTATTAGCGGGAAAAGAATGGTTTTCAAGAGAAAATGACGTGTTGAAAGTTGTGTTCGATGCGTGGGGCGCGGTACGGCAAGTTCCCTCCGGAGGAGGGGTTCGGGGAAGGGCCGGATTTACGGCGTGCCGCTAAAGCGGCGATCATGTGCCGCAACGGCGGTTGCGGCACGCGGGACCCGGTGAAAATCGGAAGCCCCTCCCGTGTTCGGCCCGTTAAATGTCCTCTACGTCGAAGTCGTAGCCGAGGCGTTTGCCCGTCACGAACTTCGAGTTGTCCATCTTGGTGTTGAACTGGTCCACCGTCACGCGTTTGTTCTCCTCGTAGGGCGGCATCAGCAGGTCGAAGTTCAGCGCGAAGCCGATCGCCGATTCGAGAATCGCGACCAGCGCCTCCTGGCCGATCTCCGACTTGCCGAAATCCATCGCCCGCATCGAGTTCTGCTGCTTGCCTTCGGCGAAGTAGCGGCGTTCGCGGTTGATGAAGATGCGGCCGATCAGGTAGCCTTCGTCGGCGTTGCGGTTGAATTTGAACGAGTCGGACAGGAAGTTGTAGATGTTGATAAGTCCGCAGTAGGAGTTGTCGCGGTCGGCCTGCACGTAGGGGTTTTGCCAGATGAGGTGGTCGGAGCCGAACTCGAAGACGTCGGTGTGCATCTGGAAGATTAGGATGTCGTTGGCTACCTGCAACTGGGCCTCGAACTTGCCGCGGTCGCGGTATTCGAGCCTCACGCGGCGGTCGAGTTTGCCGTCCAGTTCGTCGTCCATCTCCGAGGCCATCTCCAGCAGCGTCTCCTTCAGGGAGTTGAACGCTCCGAAGGTGTTGTCGAAAACCCGTTGTTTGAGTGTCGACTTGCGGATGATGGTGTCGAGAATCTGTGCTCTCAGCGGGGTTGTTTCCATGGTATGTAGGTTTTATTTTATGCGTATTTCGCGTCCTGCGGCCAGCTCCTTGTCCTTGCGGAGCTTGTTGAGTTTCTCGATCGACCGCGTGCGGATGGCGTAGGACTGGCCCACGGAGTAGGCCGTTTCGCCCTGGCGGCAGATGTGGTGCCGGGAGTTGCCCTCCCAGCGTTTCCGCTTGCGTTCGATGTAGACCGCCTCGCCCGGCACCGGCTGGGCCTTCTTGTCCTTCAGATCGTTGAATTTGCGCAGGTTGCGCGGCGAGAGGCGGAACTTCCGCCCGATGTTCTCGAACGTGTCGTTCTCCTTGGCCAGCACGTAGTGCACGCCGTTGGTGACGTAGACGTTGTAACCCTGGTGGGCGTTGATCGTCACGCGGTAGTTGTCCGGGTCGACGGCCCCCTCGGTCCGGGCCAGTTCCTCCACGCTGCTCTGCGACGAGAACCACTCTTCGGGGTCGCGTTTCAGGCCGTAGCGCGAGGCGTAGAGCCGTGCGCCGTCGGGCCGGTCGAGCAGGAAGAGCTGGTTCTCCTCGATGATGCGGATGAGCCGCTGCGCGTAGTCGGGGGCCGTGGCGTAGCCCGCGGCCTTGAGACCCCGCGCCCAGCTCTTGTAATCGTCGGAGGAGTAGGCGAACAGCGAGTCGTAGCGGGGCTGCGAGTCGAGGAATTCGGCGTGGTCCCGGTACGACGCCTCGACCGAGGGGTAGGAGCGGAAGCATTCGCCCTTGGCGTCGTCGTCGTGGTAGACCTTGTCGCCCGTCCAGTTGCGCTTGCACTTGATGCCGAAGTGGTTGTTCGACTTCATCGACAGCAGGCTGTTGCCGCAGTCCGATTCGAGGATTCCCTGCGCCATGGTGATGCTCGCGGGGATTCCATAGCGCTCCATGTGGGCGATGGCGATGGGCATGTAGCGGCTGATGTACTCTTCGCGCGTCTGGCGCACCTGCGCCCCGAGCTGCACGGAGATGCAGAGGAGGATTCCGGAGAGGAGTATTGCTTTTTTGGAAAAAGTCATTATCTTTGTTTAATCGTTACCGACAAAGGTATGATTTTCCGGTGAAAAATCCAATAATACTATAAAACCGCAAGCTATGTTTACCGAAAACGCGAATCGTATTTTCAACCGGTCCATCGAGGAGTATCACCGCTGGGACGATGTGGACCATCCCATCGACAATCCCTACGCGCCGGGCACGATCGACCATTTGCTCTACCACAAGAACTGGATCGACACGGTGCAGTGGCACTTGGAGGACATTATCCGCGACCCGGCCATCGACCCCGCGGAGGCGCTTCTCATCAAGCGCCGCATCGACAAATCGAATCAGGACCGTACGGACATGGTGGAGTACGTGGACTCCTACCTGCTGGACAAATACAAGGACGTAACGCCTGCCGAAGGCGCCCGGCTCAACACCGAGACCCCGGCGTGGGCCATCGACCGCCTGTCGATCCTCGCCCTGAAGATTTACCACATGGCGCGCGAGGCGGAGCGTACGGACGTGGACGACGCGCATCGCGCGGCCTGCCGGAAGAAGCTGGACGTGCTGCTCGCGCAGCAGGTCGACCTTTCGCAGGCCATCGAAGAGCTGATCGAGGACATCGAGGCGGGCCGCAAGTACATGAAGACCTACAAACAGATGAAAATGTACAACGACCCGGCACTGAATCCGGTGCTCTATGGGCAGAAAAAATAGCGTGGGGACGGCGAACGGCCTCCCGAACGGGGAACGAGCGGGCGGTGCGGCGGCCGGGAGCGGCGCGCCGGTTCCGTGTCACCTGCTGGTGATGCGCACCTCGGCGATGGGCGACGTGGCGATGCTGCCGCATGCGCTCCGTGCGCTGACGGCCGCTTATCCCGATCTGCGGGTCACGGTGGCCACGCAGGCCATGTTCAGCCCCTTTTTCGCAGGGCTGGATGTCGGGTTTCTCGACGTCGATGTAAAAGGCGCCCATCACTCCCTGGCGGGAATGTGGCGGCTGGCCGCCCAGGCCCGGAGGCTGGGCGTGGACGCCGTGGCCGACGTGCACGACGTGCTGCGCTCGAAGGCGTTCCGCCTCGCGATGCGTCTGCACGGCGTTCCGGCGGCGCATATCGACAAGGGGCGCGCCGGGAAACGGGCGTTCATCCGCTGCGGCGGCCGCGGCATGGAGCCGCTGCGCCACACGGTGCTGCGCTACTGCGACGTTTTCCGGAAGCTGGGATTCGTGCTGGACGACCCCGCGCCCGCCGTGCGCCGGGACCGCCCCAATCCCTTCGGGGAGAAACACGGCGTGTGGGTGGGCTTCGCACCCTTCTCCGCACACCGGGGCAAGACCTATCCCGAGGAGCAGAGCCGCGAACTCGTGCGGATGCTCTCGGAGCGTTACGGGCGGGTTTTCATCCACGGAGGCGGAGGCGCCGAACAGGCGTTCGCCGAGGAGATGGAACGCACGTATCCCAACGTCACGGCCTTGTACGGCAAGGTCCGTTTCGCCGGGGAGATGGACCTCATCGCCAACCTGGACTGCGTGGTGACGATGGATTCGCTGGTGATGCACCTGGCGTCGCTCGTCGCGACGCCCGTGGTGTCGGTATGGGGCGCGACGCATCCCGGGCTGGGTTTTCTGGGCTACGGGGTTTCGCCCGGGAACGTTTTGCAGGCCGACATGGCGTGCCGTCCCTGCTCGGTCTTCGGCAACAAGCCCTGCCGCTACGGCGACTACCGCTGCCTGAAAGCCGTTACGCCCGAAATGGCGGCCCGGCGGGTGGCCGAAATCACTGGCAGCTTGCCGGAATGTTCCGGAAACGGATAAACCGATTGAATCCATAATCCGTTCGGGGATGACCTTACGGAGCGATCGGACGGGAACCGGGGCTGAAAGCAGGCCTCCGGTTCCCGTCCGGAGTTTTATTTCGCCTTATTCACCGCTCCGGTTCCGGGGAGCCGTGTTTCATTTCCGTGAAATTGCATTTTCGGTTACGTAGAGGGTTCGCCTCATTCGTACTTATTATAACCGACCTGTTGAACTTATGAAGAAACTTCTTTTTCACCTGCTGATTTTCACCTTGTTTGCGGCCGCCGCCGGCTGCTCTTCCGGCAAGGACGACGACGGAAATCCCGATGTCAGATTCTATGCAGTTCCGGCTTCGCTGAATTTCGAGGCCGGGAAAACGACCTTGCAGTTGAGCATCTCGACGACGGGGCATTGGACGATCGTGTGCGACGACGAGTGGCTGGAAGCCGTTCCGGCGGAAGGCACGGGGAGTGCGAAGGTCGGAATCACCGCGCAGGCGAATCCTTTGGCGCAGCAGCGCACCTCGTCGCTGACGATCGCATACGGCGGTGCGGAGCCGGCCGTCGTGCCCGTCACCCAAAAGGTCTCCGGGGAGGAGTCGGTCGACCTGTTCGGCTCGACCGACGAGATGAAAGCCTACCTGAAAGCGCGCGTTGAAGCCTGCAATTACGCCGAGTCGGTGACGACGACCGCCGGAGGGGTGCTGAAGTTCGGCTTCAAGGGCGCCGCGACGCGGGGCGTTCGGAAAGAGGCGATTCCCTTCTTTACGGTGAACGGCGGCGGTTACTGGGCGGCCGACGGCGTTGCGACGCCGGTGAAAGCCGACGCGGAGGCCCTGCGGGGCGGGGCGTCGCCCGCGGTGACGCTGACGGCCGGCGGAACGATCGCTTTCGACGGGGCCGACACGGGCACGGCCGCTCCTGCGGACGGAGCCGTTGCGCTGCGCTGCGTGCTCGACACGGGGAAATACGTCTGCTTCGTCTTCGCCGACGGCGAGGTGATCCGGATCGGGAGCGAGCTCAACGGCTCGTTCAACCCGCCGCTGCCGGCGGGAGGCAAATCCCTCAAGATACTCTTTATCGGCAACAGTTTTACGGTCGATGCCACGGAGCATCTGCCGGGCATGTTGAAAAGCGCCGGAATCACCCATGTCCGGATGGTGCGGGCCTATCACGGCGGCTATAAGCTGCCCGAATTTTTCGAGAACTATGCCGCGCCGGACATCTGCACCTATTATTACTGCGAGCCGGGAGCGACGAAGTGGGAGAACGAAGGGACGCTGAACCGTTCGCTCAAGAGCATCGTCGAGTCGGATACGTGGGACATCGTGACGTTGCAGGAGCACACCGGTTCGTACTATGCGTGGGAGTGGGACGAGACCGAGCGGGGCGCGATTTCCGGACTTTGCGACTACATCCAGCAGGCGCAGCCCCTCGACCGGCCCACGATCGGCTACATCATGGCCCAGGCTTACGGAGCCTACCACTCCCATTATCCGAAGTATTTCGCCAACCAGCAGGCGATGTTCGAGGCGATCGTGGCCCAGGTGCGGAAAATCACCGCCCAGACCTGCATCGACATCGTGATCCCCTCGGGAACGTCGCTCCAGAACCTGCGGACCTCGTCGCTGAACAGGGACAACGGGATGGACCTTACGCGTGACTCCTACCACATGGACTACGGAATCAGCCGTTACGCGGCCGCCGCGACGGTGTTCCGGACGCTCGTCACGCCCTGCACGGGCGTCAGCGTCGAGGGAAACGGCTACCGCTATTCGACCTCCAGCACCTCGACGACGGGTTATTCGACGCCGGTTACCGACGCCAACGCCCCGGTGGCGATCCGGGCGGCGCTGGAGGCCTGCCGGACGCCCTATGCGGTTACGGACATGAGCAAATACTGACGGGCATGCAGAATCGTTTACGGGATTCGGAGCTTGTCGTGATGATGCGCGGCGGCGACAAGGCAGCCTTCGGAGTGCTTTTCGACCGCTACTACGACCTGCTGCACACCTTCGCCAGGCATATCGTCAAGGACTCTTCCGTGGCGGAGGACATCATCCAGAACGTCTTCGTCAAAATGTGGATGCGCAAGGAGCAGGTCAATCCCGAACTGTCGGTGCGCAATTACCTGCTGGTCGCCACGCGCAACGAACTTTTCGACTACATGCGGCTGCGGTACAACATGCTGCGCAGCGACATCAACGATGCGATGCTCAACGTCGCCGACGGCGATACGGACATTTACGACTACGTGGACGTGCGCGAACGGGTCGGGTTCATCGACTCGGTGATGCGTTCGATGCCCGACAAGCGGCGCGAGATATTCGCCATGCGCTACGACCGCAACATGACCAATGCCGAGATCGCCCGGGCGCTGAACCTCTCGATCCGCACGGTCGAAAAGCACGTCGACCTGGCGATCAAGCAGATCCGCAAGACGATCTCCGTCGTGACGCTCTTTTTTGTGCTGTTCTTCTGAAAACAAGACGAAACCTATGGATACCAAGAAAAATATGTCGCGTGAACAGCTGCTTGCCTACATGCGGGACAACTGCACGGAAGCCGAGGCGCAGCAGGTGCGCATGTGGCTGCGGGAGCGGCTGAAGGACCCGGGGCTGGACCAGCTGTTCAGCGACCTGCTGGACGCTACCGAGACCGAGTACGATCCCGAGGGCAAGGAGCGCGTGCGGCGTAAGCTGGACTCGATCCTCGCGGCATGCCCCGCCCCGAATTCCCCCCCCCGCAGCGGTAACCTCCGGCGGTGGCGGTGGTCCCTCCGTATAATCGAATACGCCGCCGCCGTTGCCGCCGTCGTTCTGGCGCTCCATTACAGGCATCAGGCCAACACCCCGCGCGAGTGGGTGGAGGTCTATGCCGGCATGGGCGAGCGCCGCGAGATCGTGCTGCCCGACAGCACGCACGTGTGGCTCAACGCCGGTACGAAACTCATCTATCCCAAGCAGTTCAACCGCTCGATGAGGCAGGTCTACCTGTCGGGCGAGATGTTCGCCGACGTCCGCCGCGACGAGGACCGCCCGTTCATCGTCTCCGCCGACCGGCTGGAGGTGAAGGTGCTCGGCACGCAGTTCAACCTCAAATCCTATCAGGAGGACGCCAAGTCGGAGGTGAGTCTGGTGCGCGGCAAGGTGTCGGTAGGCATCAAGGCGTCGAAGATGAACGGGAAACTCACCCTCGCGCCCGGAGACATCCTCCGTTTCAACAAGACCAACAATCACATCGACTTCCTCAATTTCGATCCCGATTCCTATGCGAACTGGATCGACAACGACAACTTCTTCTTCGTGGAGCAGACCCTGGGCGACATCGTCGCCGACCTGCGCCGCCACTTCGCCGTCGAGATCGTCGTCACGGACAAATCGCTGTGCGACGAGACCTACTACGCCTCGTTCGTCAACGAGGAGTCGCTCGACGAAATCCTCGATGCGCTCAACAAGGACCGCCTTTTCTCGGTGCGCAGGGAAGCCGAGGTATATTACATATCGCCACCCCTAAAATAACCATATCATGTAGTACACAGAACGAACGGAATCTTTAATGACCTATTTCTCAAAACTTCAAATCTTAACGTAATGAATAAACTTTTACCTTCCGTCAAAAGTTTGATCACGCTTGCCGCACTTCTGTGCTTCCTGTTCCAGGCCTCCGCGGCCTCGGCCCAGAAGGTGAGCCTGTCGGTCCGCAATGCGACCGTCAAGGCGGCGATCGAACGCCTGCAAAAGGATTACGGCTACTCGTTCGTCATCAAGACGAAGGATGCCGATGTGAACAAGAAGATCACCCTCGATGTCAAAAACGAGGAGATCGGCGCGGTCGTCGGGAAGATGTTCGCCGGACAGAACGTCGTGAGCAGCGTCGAGGGCAAGATGATCGCCATCATGTCCGCCCCCGCGAAGCGGGACGCCGCGGCCCGCGCTTCGGCCAATGCCGTCGTGAAGGGCGTCGTGAAAGACAGCGCCGGGAATCCGATCACCGGCGCCACGGTGATCGTCGACGGCACGACGATCGGCGCCACCACCGACCTCGACGGCTCGTTCTCCGTACGGATCGGGGCGCGCACGGATGTCCGCCTGATCGTCTCCTACCTCGGCCTGAAGACCAGGGAGGTTGCGGTGGACGATCCGGCACGGTTCTATGAGGTCCGGCTCGAAAACGACAACATGGCTCTCGACGAGGTGGTCGTGGTCGGTTACGGCACGCAGCGCCGCAGCCTGGTGACCAACGCCATCAGCCAGTTCAAGCCCACCGAGGAGAACATGCGCAGCGTGATGTCGCCCTCGGAACTCCTTCAGGGCCGCATCGCCGGCGTGTCGATCTCGACCAGTTCGGGTAACCTCGGCTCGGCCGAGAAGATGAGCATCCGCGGTTCGTCGTCGCTCAGCGCCAGCAACGAGCCGCTTTACGTGATCGACGGCATTCCGCTGTCGAACAACTCGGCGTCGCTCTATTCGTTCGGCGAGAACATGAGTTCGCTGGCGACGCTCAACCTCACGGACATCGAGTCGATCGAGGTGCTGAAGGACGCCGCTTCGGCCGCGATCTACGGCTCGCGCGCCACCAACGGCGTCGTGCTGATCACCACCAAGCAGGGCCGCGAGGGCAAATCGGAGGTCAAGGTCAACTACGGCTTCAGCATCACGCAGTTTCCCAACACCGGGCGCCGCGAATACGTCGGTTCGAAGCAGTACGTCGAGGTCTTCAACGAGGGCGTCGACAACTACAACCGCCAGAACGGCTTCACGGTCAACAGCTCGGGATATGTCAAGCCCATCCGCAATCCCTACGGAGACATGCCCGACACCGACTGGCTCGACCTGATCACCCGGCTCGGGCAGTCGCACTACCTCGACCTGTCGTTTTCGGGCGGCAACGCCAAGACCAAATACTACCTTTCGGGCAGCTACAACTACCAGGAGGGCGTCATCAAGACGAACGACATCTCGAAGGTCAACCTCAAGTCGAACATCAACCACGAAATGTTCAAATGGCTGAAGGTGGGCGCCAACATCAGCGGCAACTACCTGCACAACAACCGTATCCCGGGAGCCGACCTCGGATCGACGATCATCGGACGCGCCGTGCAGCAGCGCCCCTTCGACCGTCCCTACAAACCCAACGGCGGCTATTACACGGGCGGAACCGACGAACTGCTGCTGCACAATGTCGTGCAGATTCTCTCCGAGGAGACCTCCTATACGGACAACTACCGCTTCATCGGTTCGTTCTGGGCCGAGGCGCAGATCATCAAGGGCCTGACGGTCAGGGCGTCGTACAACAACGACTCGGCCTACACCTACGACTACATCTATTACAATCAGAACCACCCCTATGCTGCCGACAAGGGCCGCATCCTGGACCGGAACCGGTTCGTGATGACCAACACGATCGACCTCTACGCCAACTATAACCGCAAGATCGGCGAAGATTTCGAACTCGGGGCCATGGTGGGTCACTCGTTCCTCAAGACCAAGAGCCGCACGTCGTACATTGATGCGCAGAACTATCCCTCGCCGGCGTTCGACGTGGCGAGCGTGGCCGCCAACATCGTCGATGCCAGCGCCGGACTGTCGGAATATGCCATCGAATCCTATTTCGCCCGTTTGAGCCTCGCCTACAAGGACCGTTACGTGGTCAATGCCACGATCCGTACCGACGGTTCGTCGCGCTTCGCGCCCGACTGCCGCTGGGGCTGGTTCCCCTCGGTGTCGGTCGGCTGGAACGTCTCGAACGAGTCGTTCTGGAACGCCGAGAAGACCGACCTGAAGATCCGCGCCAGCTACGGCCGCACGGGTAACCAGGACGGAATCAGCAACTACGGCTGGCAGGCCCTGATCAGCGGCGGCGTCAACTACGGCGGCCAGAGCGGCATCGCCATTTCGTCGAGCGGCAACGACCGTCTGACGTGGGAGACCGCCGACCAGTACAACGCCGGATTCGACCTGAGCTTCCTGGGCGGCAAGATCAACATGATCGCCGACGTTTACCTGAAGAACACGAACAACCTGCTCTACTCGAAGCCCGTGCACGCCACGACGGGCGAGACCTCGATCCTGAGCAACATCGGGTCGATGCGCAACAAGGGTGTCGAGTTCACGATCAACACCCACCTCAATCTGGGCAAGGTGCTGTGGAGTTCGTCGTTCAATATCGCCCGCAACGTCAACAAGCTGACGTCGCTGCTCGAAGACGACCTGCTGTCGATCGGCGCCAACCGCGCGCTGAAACTCGGACGGACGGTGGGTTCGTGGTACATCTTCCGCACGGACGGCATCTACCAGTACGACGGTGAGGTGCCGCAGGCGCTCTACGACAAGGGCGTGCGTGCCGGCGACGTCAAGTACTGGGACCGCAACGGCGACGGGAACATCACGGACGACGACCGTATCGTCACGGGCAACCCCAACCCCAAATTCTCGGGCGGCTGGAACAACACCTTCAAGTACAAAGGGCTGGAATTGAGCCTCTTCTTTACGTACAGCTACGGAAACGACGTGTATGCGTCGTGGATGATCCCCGGCTCCAAGCCCGGCTATACCCGCTCGCTGCTGAAAGCCTATGCCGACAACCGCTGGACGGGACCCGGCACGTCGGACAAATACCCGCGCGCGATCTACTCGTACAGCGGCTGGAACGGCAAGAACTCGACGATGTACCTGACCGACGGTTCGTTCATCCGCCTGCGCTCGGTGACGCTGGGATACACCTTCCCGCAGCGGCTGGTTTCGAAAATCCACCTCAAGGGACTCCGGGTCTATGCCCAGGGCGACAACGTCTTCCTCTGCTCGCGCTATCCCGGCTGGGACCCCGAGACGAGCGTCAATCTCGATCCGCGCTTCTACGGCGAGGATAACGACGGCGTTCCCCAGCCGCGCATCTTCAAGTTAGGCGTAAACATCACTTTCTAAATCCGACAATCATGAAATCGTTGCATAAAATCATCTTGTTTGCCCTGCTGCCCCTGATGGGTGCTTGCAGCGGCATGCTCGACATCGAGCCGCATTCGGCGGTCTCCCCGACGGTGGTCGGCTCCGACGACATCGAGGCGCTGCGCATCGGAATGTACAATAAGGTTCAGGAGGGACCTACCTACTACTCCTACATCGCGTTCGACCTCTTCGGCGGTGAGCTGATGACTAGCACGGGCCGCCCGATCGACCTGATCAACTCGCTTTCCAATGCGCTGCATACGTTTGTCAGCAGCCAGTGGAACGGCTACTACAAGGCGCTTTTGCAGGTGAACAACGTCATGTCGATCGCCGAGGGGCTGGCCGACAGCCCCACGCGGAACCGGGTGCTGGGCGAGTGCCGCTATTTCCGGGCGTATATTTACCTCTGTCTGGTGACCCGCTTCGGCGACGTGCCCGTCCTGCGGCAGAACACCCAGGCCAAGGTTTCGCGCGACCCGGCCTCGATGGCCTGGGAGCTGGTCGAGGAGGATCTCGACGCGGCTTCGGGCTTCCTGAACGGGTTGAGCGCCGACAGTTTCTACTACGTGTCGCCCGCCGCCGTGACGGCCCTGAAAGCGCGCGTGAAACTCTATCTGGGCAAGAAGGGAGAGGCCAAGGAGCTGGCCGAGAGCCTGATCACCAATCCGAACTACGCACTCGACGACTTCGACAAGATTTTCCGCTCGAAGGCCAACAAGGAGGTGATCTTCGCCTTCTCGTGCCTGACCGAGGACGGTTCGTCGATCAAGATTTCCAACCAGTTCTACTCCTACAACCACCCCAACAAGGGCAGTTACAACTACCGTCCCGCGGGCGACGTGATGACGATGTACGCCGACAACGACCTGCGCAAGGAGGTGTCGATCACCACGCTCGACAACCTGAACTTCGTCAACAAATACCCCAGCGGGCAGACCGGGTCGGACCCCGTGGTGATTTCGCGTCTGGCCGAAATGTACCTGATCAGCGCCGAGGCGCAGGGGCTGAACGGAGGTCTGGATCGTCTCAACGAACTGCGGGAAAAGCGCGGCCTCGACAGGGTGAGTCCGGGGAACGAAGCCGATTTTCTCGACGCGGTGCTTCAGGAGCGCCGTCTGGAGTTCCTCGCCGAGGGTTTCCGCTGGTACGACCTCGTGCGGACCGGAAAGGCTACGCAGACGCTCGGCACGAAGGACTACCAATGCCTGATGCCGCTTCCGAGCCGGGAGTTGCTTTACAATCCGAACCTCAAACCGAATAATCCGGGTTATTAGCGGGATTGTCCAATATGCATAAAACGATAAAACGATGAAAACATACAGATATATGATCGGAATGCTGTTGTGCGTGTGGCTGCTTGCTGCGTGCGACAATTCGAATGCTTTCGACGAATACGCCAAGTTCGACACGACCGCCCAGACGGCCTGGGGACAGAGCATCGTCGACGGATCGAACGGGTATGTGGCTCACGTGAAGAGCGACAGGACCTACAACCTGGCCGACGGCGTGGACGTGCTGGAGATGGCATTTCTGGCCGACGACGGACTGGCCATGCAGCTGTTCCTGTTCAAGATCGCCCTGAGCGACAAAATCACCCTGCGCACGACGCTCGCCGACGACAAGAACCAGGTGGGCACCGGCCAGACGATTATGAAGCAGCTCGAAGCGATGCAGAAGAACGGGAAGAAGGTCTTGGGCGGCACGAACGCCGACTTCTTCAATACGACGACCTACATCCCCTACGGCGTATGTTACCGCGACGGCGTGGCGGTGAAGACTTCGTTCAGCCGTACGGACTGCAACGTCTTCGTGATCACGAAGGACAACGAGGCCTGCTGCTTCACGGAGGAGGAGTACGCTCTTCACAAGGACATCGTCCGCGAAGCAGTCTGCGGCCGCAGCACGCTGCTGCTCAAGAACGGCGAGCAGCTGGACCAGAGCGGCAACACGATGCCGGTGGCGAAGATGGAACCGCGTACGGCGATCGGCGTGTCGCAGGACGGCAAGGAGGTCTACCTGATGGTGGTCGACGGCCGTAACTTCTACTATTCGAACGGCGCCGACCTGCTGGACCTGATGAACCTGATGTCGGCCTGCGGAGCCAGCGACGCGCTCAACCTCGACGGCGGCGGCTCGTCGACCTTCATCGCTCGCGACGGCGCGGAGGGCGAACTCAAACTGCTGAACTGGCCGACCGACCAGGGCGGGGTCATGCGCAAGGTGGCGACCGGATTGGCGATTGTTGAACAATAAAAGACGGAACCGATGAAAACGATATTTCAATACCTGCTCCTGACGGCCGCATGCGCGGCGCTGGGAGCCTGCCAGGATTTTAGCGACGATACGGCCTTTACTCCCGAGACGCCCGAACTGTCGTTCGTGGAGACGAGCATCACCGCGGAGAAGGCCACCAAGGACTACGAACTTTCGATCAAATCGAACCTTCCGTGGCGCATCGAATGCGACAAGGACTGGGTGTCGTTCGATCCGTCGTACGGACAGGGCGACGCCACGATCACGGTGACCGTGGCCGCAAACCGTACGCTCGACGAACGCACGGCGACGATCTCGGCCTATGTCATCAAGGGCGAGAACGTCACGCTGCCCGTGACGCAGGCCGCTGCGAGCGCTTCGGACCTGGCGACGCACTACTATGTCAAGACCGACGGCTCGGCCGACAAGGACGGCCTGACATGGGAGACGGCGACCACGCTGGCCAACGCGATCGACCAGGCGATGAACGGCGACGTGATCCATGTGGCTGCGGGTTCCTACGTGCCTTCGGTTCCGCTGACGGGCATGAAGACCGCGCTGGACAACACGTTCGAAATCCACAGCAACTTCTCGATGATCGGCGGCTATCCGGCCGATGCGGCCGAGGGCGCCGTGGCTGATCCCGTGGCGAACGAGACGATTCTGGACGGCGACCACGCCGTATGCCACGTGGTTGCGGTGACGGCGGCCAAGATGAACGGCATGAAGGCTTCGCTCGACGGATTCACGATCAAGAACGGTTCGTCGCAGTTCAGTACGGTGGGCAGCACGACGATAGGCGGCGTGAAGTTCTACCAGAGTTACGGCGCGGGCATTTTCATCGGCAACGCGACGGTGGACATCCTCAACTGCAAGATCGTCGACAATACGGACATCCGCATGGGCGCCATCCGTGTCGACGCCGGAGCCGAGGCGTTGTTCGACAACTGCGTGGTTGCCGACAATGCGACCAAGTCGACGACGACGTACAACTGCGGCGGCCTGTGGGCCGACGGAGCCAAACTGCTGCGGATCAACAACTGTACGTTCAGCAACAACAAGGCGTCGGGCGTAGCTCCCTGTATCTACGTCTTCGGCGACACGGGCGGCAAGACCAATGTGCTGATCAGCAACACCACGATTTCGGGCAACAGCGTCAATCCCGAGCATGCGACCCGAAACGGCGGCGGTATCTACGTCCGCGAAAACGGCAACCTGGTGATCGTCAATTCGACGGTCTGCGGCAACCATTCCGGAAAGGGCGGCGGTATCGCGGTCTACGGCAAGGTGGACAAGCCGAGCAAGGCGGTGATCGTCAGCTGTACGATTGCCGGCAACACGACGGTGACGGCCGGAAACGGTGCGGGATTGCAGCAGGCTGCCGTCGGAGGGGCCATCGAGGTCTACAATACGCTGATCTCGGGCAATACGACGGACGGCGCGGCCGACGATGTCGCCTGGTTCAAGGACGCCAGCTACAAGGTCGCCAACTCCATTATCGGAGGCACGGTCTACAATGCCGACGGTATGGCTGTCGCAGGCGCGGCGTTCGATCCTGCCTCGATGCTCAGCCCGCTGGGCGACAATGGCGGTGCGACGAAGACCTGCGTGCTGCTCGGCGACGCGAATCCGGCGCGCCAGTACGGCATGTCCGCTTCGGAGCTGAAGATCCTGGGCGAGACGCTCGATCCGGCTTTCGGCGAGGCGGTCAGCGCCATCGACCAGACCGGCGCTTCGCGCACGGGCAAGACGGTGATCGGAGCCGTCGTGAAATAAATCTGTTCACAGGGGGCGTGCTTTCATCGGTGCGCCCCTTTTTTTGTATCTTTGGGGTCGTAACGCCCCTTTTATCTGTCGCGGCGTCCGGCCGCCCCCCCCCGCAAGGAGGTGCGGTTTTGCATCGGCCCGACTTTTTTATGATCTTTACAGTTATGAAACTTTACAGAACCGGACTGCTGCTGCTTGCAGTCCTATGCACAATCCCGGTGTTTGCCGGGCAGCCGCCGCGGCTGAAGGTGGGTTCCTCGTCCGGGATTTTCGGCCCGGTGACGAACTGGACCTACGAAACCTTCGCCGAGGCGAAGAGGGCTGGCATCGACGCCATCGAGATCAGCGCGTCGACGTTGTTCCTGAACAAGGAGATGACCGACGATCGGCAGATCGAGGCGCGCTGCCGTCAGCTGAAGCGCGACCTCAAGCGCGCCGGAATCGAAATCTGGTCGGTGCACATGCCTTTCGGCCGCGAGATCGACCTCTCGCAGACGGACGAGGCCGTGCGGCAGCGGAGTGTCGAACTGCACCGCCGCGTGCTGCGCTTCTGCAAGATCCTGTCGCCGCGGATCGTGCTGTTCCACCCGAGCTGGTATCTCGGGCACGGGGAGCGCGACGCGCGGATCGCGCAGCTGGTGCGCTCGGTCGGGGAGCTGCTTCCCGATGCGAAGAAGATCGGCGCCCGGGTGGTGATCGAGAACATGCTGGGCTACGAACTGGTCAAGGACGGGAACTACGAACGCCCGCTGGGCCGTACGGTCGAAGAGGTGCTGCACATCATGTCGCTCGTGCCCCGGGAGGTGGACGCTGCGGTCGACACCAACCACATCGACAATCCCGAACTGCTGATCAGTGCGCTCGGACGCCGGGTGAGGACGATTCACGTCAGCGACGGCGACGGCCGCAACGAGTGTCACGAACTGCCGGGCCAGGGCCGGGGCGACAACGACTGGACGGCGATCCTGAAGGCCCTGTACGAGGATGCGCACTACCGGGGCGTCTTCATGTACGAGGTGAAGAAGGCGGAGTTCCCGCAGTTGAAGGCTTGTTACGACCGGTTGTACGAACAGTACGTGCAGTCGAAGCAATAAGGACGGTCGGGTTAAATGAGAACGCGGTTTGATGCAACTTCATCAAACCGCGTTCTTTGATTCAGGGCCGCTGGCCGGTCACCTGCGGACCACGATGCAGTTGGGGACCCCGCGCTCGCCCTCGTGGTCGAAGCGGCGGTTGTCGTAGGGATGGTTGAGGACGCCTTCCTGCGCCGTCCAGAGCGTCGAGGAGCCGCCGCCGTCGAGGTTCAGCGCCTCGGTAAGACCTAACTGGCGTGCGATGTAGGCTGTTTCGGCGATGGTCGCGCCGTCGCCCTGGCCTTTGAAACGCCCGTCGATCACGGCCATCACCACCGTGCCGTCGGCCCGTTTGCCGATCAGCGTCCGGGGATGGCGGCGCGTGTAGAAACTGCTTCCGGAGGTGTATTCGACCACCTTGCCGCCGTCGATCAGCACCGGGCCTGCGGCCAGCGCTGAGCGGTAGCGGCGCGCCACGTCGGCATACTGCGTCGTGTCGCACGGGAAGATCTCCATCCGGCGGCCCTTGCGGTCCTTGAAGGCGATGACGCCGTTGGTGCGGAATGCCTCCTCGGGGGTGGTGCGTCCCACGATCTTCCTGTCGAGCAGGACGAAGGTGACCGGTTCGAAGGTTTTGACGTTGAAGTAGCTGCCGTTGACGGCGATCTCCGCGCCGGCGGCCTTCCCCAGATCGCTCGTGGACTCGGCCCTGCGGTCGAGGTGGACGATCGAGGTGGTGAACCTGCGTCCGGGGTAGGTGGCGACGGAGATGCTCTGCCGCGACCCGAACATGTCGATCTGGGCGTAGCGGCATTCGGCGCCGCCGCCGAGGTCGGCCGTGCGCCATTGGGCGGTGGCGAATGCAATCGAGTCGCGGGGTGTCTGCGCCGCGGCGCTGGAGGAAAAGAGGAGCAGCAAGGCTCCCGTCAGAATTTTGTTCATGGTTCGGATAAACGGGTTAGTAGCCACAAATTTACGCATTTAGCACGGATTTAGCAAGCGTCGGAGCCGCTATTTTCGGGGAAAAACGGACGCCGGACCCTCCCGGAAACGAAAGCGCCCCCGGAAGTCCGGAGGCGCTGGCTTTTCGGGGCGGAAAAGCTGTTTACTGCTTGGCCTTGGTGTAGACCGTGCCCGTGCCCTCGATCGTGAGGGTGTAGTTCCCGTCGGCCGTTTTGGCGATCATGCCCGTCTGGGTGAAGTCGATGGTCTGGCCGTTGCCGAGGCTCTGGCCCTTGAGCAGGATTTTGTCCGCCTCGCCTTGAAGTTCCCACGAGGTGTAGACCAGCGTCGCCATGTTGATCGACCTGGCTGCGCCTTCGACCATGATCTCGACGCCCATGACGCCTTCGGGAGCAATCGGGTCGGGCATCGTCCATTTGCCGACGGCTTCGGCGTAGGTGGGATCGGTCGCAATCTTCGTGGCGGCGGCGCCGTCCTTCAGCTTGCCCGTGTAGTCTACGGTGACGGGGGCGCCGAGCAGCAGGCCGTTGGCGTCGCTCTTGTCGGCGGCCGTGGTCGCGAAGGTGCAGGTGCTCTCGTCGGTCAGTGCACGGACGGTGACGGTGTTCATCGAGGCGTCGGTGATGAATCCCGAGAAGGTTTTGGGGGTGTTGTCGGCGCAGGCCGTCAGGCCGGCGAAAGCCAGTGCGGCGATCAGGGTTTTCGAGCTTCTCATTGGTATCGAGTCTTTAAAGGTTTTTACGCTGTGAAATTACGCATTTTCCCCGGGAATTGTAGGGATTAACGCGATTTTATGTATTCGTCGATGGCTTTGGCCGCGGTGCGTCCCGCGCCCATGGCCAGGATGACCGTCGCGGCGCCCGTCACGGCGTCGCCGCCTGCGAAGACGCCCGGAC
>OGEN01000110.1_pt1 | contig 130177 bp, 119 predicted proteins | sample 1570671 | NCBI WGS metagenome assembly OGEN01 (sample SAMEA2582128, study PRJEB24529) | metagenome | biome: Human gut stool | place: China | collected 2011 | reverse complement strand
ATATAGCAGAACTTAAAATATAAATGAGGTTGTGCCAACGTTTTGACACAACCTCTTCTTTTTTCAGTTTCCTCTATACGTAGAATATCCGTAAGGCGAAAGCGTGATTGGCACGTGGTAGTGCTTGCCGTCCTTGATTTCGAACACCACTTCGATGAACGGGTAGAACGAATCCTGCTGCAACCGTTCGAAGTAGGGTGCCACGTGATACGTCAGGCGGTAGATGCCCTTGTGGTCGGTTGTGCCTTCCTCCAGGAAATCCTTCACGCGGCCGTTCTCGTCGGTCAGTCTTTCCTCCAGCAGCGCCCAGGTCTTTCCGTCGGGCTGAAGATGCGACAGACTGATTTTCACTCCCGCCGCAGGCTGCCCCTGCAGAATGTCCAGGATGTGGCTGGAAAGTTGGTAACTCTTTTCCTGTGCAAAGCCCGCCAGGCTCCACACCATCACACATAAAGTCCAGATTAGTTTTTTCATGATTCTTTGATAGTTGAATGGTTTAACAAGATTGTAACAATTACAAATATGATGAAAACTTTCTTTTTCTGCAAGCTTTCTTCTTTGCAGTCCCTCCGATTTTGAGGTTATTAACTAAACTCCTGCCTGCGGTGTGCCGTTTACCTTGTATTTTTGCGCCATGAAATACATTTACCTCCCCATCGGATTCCTGTCGCTGGCACTGGGTGTGGCCGGTATTTTCCTGCCCGTGCTGCCCACCACACCCTTTCTGTTGCTTTCGGCTGCCCTCTTTTTCCGCAGTTCGCCGAGAGCTTACCAGTGGTTGCTGAACCACAAGCTGCTGGGACCTTATATCCGCGATTTCCGTGAGTCGCGCGCCATCCCTCTGCGTGCCAAGATTCTCGCCCTGAGTCTGTTGTGGCTCACCTCCCTGCATTGCATCTTCCTGATGTTCGATGCCCTCTGGCTGAAAGCGATGATGCTTGCCGTAGCTGTGGGAGTAACCCTTTATCTCTGTTCCCTCAAAACCAAACGAAATGATTGATACCCTCTCTTTTTGTGGCCGTGAGGAAGCCATCACCCGCATGAACTGCTTTGGCAGCGAAGGTCGCCCGTTCTTTTTCCTGATAGATTATATCGCCGAGAAATGCCTGGTGGAAGAACCCCACCGTCTGCCTTCTTCGGAACTGCTGTTTGCCTTTCCGGGAGCCACGAACGTGCCGCAAGGAATGCCCGCCACTCCGCATCCCCGCTCTTTTCGTTGGGAGCCTTGTCCGATGAGTTTTGAGGAGTACCGTCGCGGATTCGACATTGTACACCGTCACTTGCATGGCGGCAATTCCTTCTTGGTGAACTACACCTGTGCTACCCTCGTCGATACCGACCTCACCCTGCGGCAGGTGTTCGACCATGCCCGTGCTCCCTACAGACTGTGGGTAAACGATAGCTTTGTGGTGTTCTCGCCCGAAATCTTTGTCCGGATAACCGATGGCTTTATCTATTCCCATCCCATGAAAGGTACGATGGATGCTACGTTGCCTGATGCCCGTGAACGCCTGCTGGCCGACCCGAAAGAAGCAGCCGAGCATGCTACCATCACCGACCTTATCCGCAACGACCTGAGCCGTTTCGCCACCGAAGTCACCGTGACCTGCTACCGCTACCTGGACGAGCTGCATACCCACCGTGGCCCGTTGCTCCAGATGAGTTCTGAAATCCGTGGCCGTCTGCCCGAAGACTATCCTTCACAACTGGGCGACCTGTTTTTCAGTCTCCTGCCGGCAGGTTCCATCACCGGAGCTCCCAAGCCCCGCACTGTGCAGATTATCCGCGAAGCCGAGACGTACGACCGTGGCTTTTATACCGGTGTGACCGGCTACTTTGACGGCCGCAACCTGGACAGTGCCGTGCTCATCCGTTTCCTGGAACAGCAGCCCGACGGCACGAAGGTGTTCAAGAGCGGGGGAGGAATCACCTTCCGCAGCGATGCCCGAAACGAATATGAAGAAATGAAACAGAAAGTCTATGTGCCTCTTTATTGAAACGCTCCGCATTGAAGACGGTAAGGTGTGGCATGCCTCGCTGCACGACCGCCGCATGAACGATACGCGCCGTGCTTTTTTCGGTCCTGTGCCCGACCTCCACGTGTGTGACTACCTCCGTCCGGAAGCCTATACCGCACGCACCCGTTGCCGCCTGACCTATGCCCGCGACGTGATTCGTGTGGAATACTTTCCTTACCACGTCTGCCCCGTACATAGTCTGCAACTGGTGGCGAAGGACGACATCGACTATCGCTACAAGCAGGCCGACCGTCGTGTGCTCGACGAAGCCTTCGCTCTGCGCGATACGGCTGACGACGTACTCATCGTGCGCCACGGACTCCTCACCGATACCTCTATCGCCAACATCGCCCTTTGGAACGGATGCGAATGGCATACCCCCGCACAGCCTCTGCTGGCCGGAACCCAGCGCCGATACCTGCTCGACACCGGACAGATAAAAGAAACGGACATCCCGGTCGCCTCCCTCGGAAACTACCGGCATATCCGTCTGTTCAATGCCCTGATACCCTTCGGCGAAGTGGAACTCCCCGTCGGGCAGATACGTATGTACTGATTCGCGTGGCCGCTTATTCCACCAGCTCGTAACTGCTGATTTGAATCGGCATGTCGAGGTTGTGGAGCACCTTCTCCAGCATGATACCCTCCAGGTTGTTGTACTCATAGCCGAATGTGGCCCGTATGCCCTGCAAGATAAACTGCGTGGCGCGGTCGAGCGCAATGGGCAGACTGTCGCCCTGCATCAGTGCTCCCGTGATGACACTCGTAAACGTGTCGCCCGTGCCCGGATAGTGTGCCGGCAGATAGGGGCAGGTTACCTTCCAGTAACGGTCGCCAAAGCGGTTGTAGGCATAGACCGACGTAGAACGCGGGTCGCCGCTCACCGGTACGCTCGTGGCAATGACGATGGCCGGGCCCCGGTCAGAAAGCGTCTTTAGTGCCTGTTTCAGTTCCGCGTCCGTGATGTGCTCCTGATACGGCATGTCCAGCAGGTAATACAGCTCCGTCAGGTTGGGCGTGATGACATCCGCCAGGTGAATCAGTTTCTTCATCTCTGTCACCATCTCCTCGGTGATACCCTTGTAAAGGTGACCGTTGTCACCCAGCACCGGGTCCACCACCACCATGTCGTTCTCCCCACGGAACTTCAGGATAAACTCCTCCACAATCTGTGCCTGTTGCGGCGAACCCAGATAACCCGTGTAGAAAGTATCGAAGTGCACGTTCATCTTCTCCCAGTTCTCGATGATGCGCTTCATCTCGTCGGTCAGGTCGAGGAACGAGTATGTGGGGTACTGCGTATGTGCGGACAGCACCGCCGTGGGCAGCGGACACACCTGAAAGCCCATGGACGAAAGCACCGGAATGACCGCCATCAGTGACACGTGACCCACGCCCGACAGGTCGTGCACAGCCACCACCTTCTTCACCTGATTTTGCAGGAAAGCCCCCGAGCGATGGGGAGTTTCAGCCGGAGCCGTCGGTTTTTTCTTTTTGTACTTCCGTTCTTTCTCCCAGGCCGCCTTCCGTGCCTGATATGCCTCATATTGTCGTTCAATGTAATTGTCTGCCATAGTCTTGTGAGTTTACAGTTACAAAGGACGCGACTTTTTGCGGAACGAGCAAACTTTTGCAGGGCTTATTCTGATTCATCCGTCAGTTTCATTTGTCTGGGTAAGAGTGCGGCTGAAATAGTACATGTCTTTCAGTACCTTTCCATCCTCTACAATCGGATGGTCATAGTGGAGGGTAAAAAAGTCGGGCACCGTGTGCGAGTAAACAAACCCGCAGTTCTGATAAAATGAAATGGTCATATGACTGTCTCCTGTGCCTACCGTCAGCGTGTGACACACATTCTGGTAACGCTGGCAAAGGTATTCCACCATCTGCCGTCCGTATCCTTTCCGTTGCCAGTGTGGAGCTACAGCCAGGTTTTTCAATTCACGAATTCCTTTCCCCTCATCCGTTACGACGGCCACAGCAACCGGTTCTGTAAACAGTTTGTCGTACATCACGTATAAGTCGCCCCGTTCCAGGTAGCGGTCTATCATGGATTCCTGTTCATCGGCCAGAAGCAAGAGCGGGAGGAAACGTTTCTTGCTAGTTGAAACAAGTCGTATCTGCATGAGATAAATGTTTATGAATTGATTGTAATATGGATTGTAAAGATACGCTTTTCGATGGATTTTTTTTCTGTTTTTTTTCTTTGTTCTTTTTTCTTTTTCTGGAAATGAATGATGTCTTTTGTGCAGGATTCTGGCTGGATTCCTGTCTTTTTGTCTTGATGGATTTATTCTTTCAGAGGGAAGTATGCAAGGCAATCCCTTCTCAGAAGTCTTCTGGATGGGATTATTGACGCATAAATTGGGCGTGTTTAGAAGATTCTGGAAGCGGTTTAGGGGTATTTTTATATGTGCTTTCGGGAAACAGGAGTGTGGGGAGGTAACTGGGGGGGAAACGTCTTTGCGTTTGGAAGGAAACTCTTTGACGTTTTGTCTGAAACGCTTCGGCGTTTGGCGGTAAACTCTTTGGCGTTTGAGAGGAAACGTACTTGCGTTTGGCGGTCTCAGGGATTTTGACGGTGGTTTGGGGAGAGTTGGGAGGCGTGGAGGAGGTGAGTTTTTCTAGTTGTGGAGGTTGGATGAAATGTATTGTGGTGTCTTTTTGGTTTTGCTTTTGTGCGTTTTGCGGGTCTGCTGATGGTGGATTGTTTTGTTTGCTTTCTTTTTGAGTTTGTAAAGGGAATTTGAATTGCTTTTGGAATTTGGATAAGTGCTTCTGCTTGCAGATTTTGGACGGATGGGCTACGGAGCGAGAAAAGAAAGAGGTTGGGGAGAGGAAGTGGGGAGAGTGACATTTTGGTAGAATTGGTTGAGTATAAATCCATTTGGGCATAGGTCTGTAAAACAGCCCTATTTTAAACTCTAAGATTAGGAAGTATAATTATTTTACACAAAGCAATGCTAATTATAGTATGTTGATAACTTTAATTAGCATCTGTACATTTGTAAACAATAAATAGGACATAAATTAAAAACGAAGGAGTAATGAATAAAGAGCCTATTCTACTTTTATTTGGACATAATGTACAAAAATATCGAAAAGAATTAGGGCTATCTCAAGAAAGACTTGCGGAACTAGCTGGTGTACATCGCACTTATATAGGAATGGTTGAGCGTGCTGAAAAGAACATCACACTCTGTAACATTGAAAAGATTGCTAAAGCACTTAACGTTGAAATTAAAGATTTGTTTTAATATGATTACTATTCATACTGTTACAATTATTGAGAAAACTCGTGCAGACTATCGTCGCACTTTGACAGAGTTGTTTTTAAGCGAAGCACCTGGTGCGGCAGGTATCCCCACTAAGTATGAATACAATGTGGAGACGGACAATGCTGGTAATATAATTTATTTGAAAAGGCCTACAAACCTTAACAAAGGGTTTGACTTTGAAGTACGTGTTTCAAATATGAGATTTAAGCATATAAATAAAAATGGACGTATCTCATATAGTAATAGACCTTCTCACGATAACATCATTGATGATTTAGCTGAGAAAAAAGCGGAAGACTCGTCTCAGTTTACATTGCTACTTACTGTGATAGATGCTATTTTTAACTGTGTCGAGATTGACCCTCAGATATATTGTAAGTTTTCTTTCCGGAGCGGTTATCCGGTTGACATGATTTGTAAATGTATCAAATGGCTCTTTATAGAACAAGATATAACCTACTGGAATTGGAGTGGTCGAAATATGCTATACAATGGAATAAAAAATGTTTAATACAGCTTATGTATAATCCTAAATATATCGTTAATGGCCAAATGTGGCAGTATCGCGGTCCAAAAGGGCCGGCAATACATACATTCTTTACGGCCGATGGGACTGCCATTGGCATGTTTCAGGGTTCAAGAGGTGTTCGCCCTGATTTGGATTTTAAAGTAAAAATACTATTGCCAAATCCTGAATCAGTGCCATATTTACTTCCGCATGATGAATGGGTTGTGGATTTACTAATCAAGGCTCAACACTATAAAGGAGAAATTATAGGTCTTCTTAATTTTTATCTCCATTTTTATGAGAATTGTCATCCCTTTAATTCAGTTGAAGAGAGAGCTGCATATGCACCTACCACTATAAGGCACATTGAAGAACTATACAGCAATGTGAAGGTAGATGGAACGATGTCCATCGGGGGAATTGCTTTGATACTAGAATTGTTCTGCTTGTGTGAAAAACAAAACCCCGATGCTCATCAATTTTGCCTTACGCTTTTATGGACAAAGGAATGCATTGAAGGAACAAGGGATCTAAGGAACCTCTTGAATATAGTAATCCGTCATCGTGAGTATTAGAACGGAAGATCCAGACCATAATATTCTTCAGGTTCACAAAAAACATTGGCATCTTTATTACGGAATAGATTGGCCTGTTTTTCCAGTTTTATCAGAATTTCATTCCTCCTGTTAATGCTAATTCAGTTCGTTACGACGAGCTTTACTTAGTTCCAGAAATTCTTCGTTTTGATCTATTCCAAGGAATCGGCGTCCCAATAGATTTGCGGCAATACCGGTTGTACTACTGCCTGTGAATGGATCTAAAATCCATGCGCCAGGAAGGGTTGAGGCCTGAATAATTCGTGACAGAACGCACAACGGTTTTTGAGTAGGATGTTTACCGCAAGATTTTTCCCATCGTGCAATTGCCGGTAATCGCCAAACATCACGCATCTGAGTACCCCCATTGATTTTTTTCATGAGCTCATAGTTAAAATAGTGGGGTACTTTGGGCTCTTTACGAGCCCAAAGAATATATTCGGCAGCATAAGTGAAATATTTGCAAGACAGATTTGGCGGTGGATTTGTTTTCTCCCAAGTAATGCAGTTTAATATTTTGAATCCCAATTCAGTCAAGCATCGTGCCACGGAAAAAATATTATGATATGTACCACTTATCCAGATTGTTCCATTGCTTTTCAGCTTATTCCGACAAGTTGCTATCCAAGACTTATCAAATAGATAATCTTCTTCATATCCGTTGGACTTATCCCAATCTCCTTTGTTGACAGATACCATTTTCCCATTTTGAACACTTATTCCTCCATTTGACAAATGATATGGTGGATCTGCAAAAATCATATCGAACTTGAAATCAAACGAATTCAGAAGCTCAATACAATCTCCCTTAAGAAGAGTAAAATCTCTATTTTCAGACTTATAATAAGCAACAGGCATTTAAATAAGTACTTTTGATATTATTCCACTTTCAAGATCTGCAATGTTGTATAAATGCTCCAAAACATCAAATGTTTCTTTCAGATTATTTTTTGCACTGCGCCAGCCACACCCATCTGTGAACCAAACAAATTTAAAATAGTCTAAATCTTTTGTTTCTAGCGTAATCGTTTTATAACTACGGGCCGTTTCGTTTAGCTTGGAACCACTGCTGGTATAAAAGTTTGTTTCTATTCCATAAACTATGTCTTTACCTTTTACAACAAAATCAAATCTCTTTTCGGACCCACCATTATTTGAGATAGAAGATAAATCTATATTCCATTTGCTTTCTATTTCATGGATATACATCTCCTTAAAATACGATTTACCTTTCGCAAGCCCTGCTTTGCAAAGAAAACCTTCTACAAGATTTTCCATCAAATGACCTCCTCGATTCTTACGACCATTGGAATCCAGACCTGTTTCGATGCCTGTTACATAATCAACAAGATTGTTGACTATATGATTTTCCATTAAATCAAAAAGACCTGTTTTACGCATAAATTTGACATATTCCTCGTTTGTACAATTAGGCTTATCAAAATGAAAATCAATCTGACCTTCTTCATCCATTGCCATAATATCAAATTCGCGCTTGGCCAAAAGAATAGGAATGCAATTTAATGTTTCTGGGTATTGTGTCAAAATCTTTTTAAAATCTTCTTCAATATTCTTCGAACCAATAAGAGAGTTTAGAATATTGAGCGGAATTTTGATGGCATCTACATTATTAAATACCTTATTGAAATCAGTATAATATTTGTAATCGGCTATTGAAGGTCTAAAACTAGCAAGCCAACTGTCGAAATCTCTCATACTAGTAAACATTGGCAACATTTGAAATCATTATCTCGGAAATAGTACCTCTACCACTACCCTTTGAATTTATCATTCTCGCAGCAGAGACCCGTTTAATTGAAAACCTCTTGTAAAGATGATCAAAGAAATAATCTTCATTATCTACATTTTGTGGATCTGAATTACTTGCCACAAACAAGGATTTATGTTTAGCTATCTGTTCACAAAAATTGCACAATCGCATCTGTTCAGCATCATCAAAACCGTTTTTTGCATACGAGGTAAATGCGGAAGTCTCTGTTAAAGGACGATATGGAGGATCAAAATAATACAAAACATTATCGCCTGCATATTTGCCTGTTTGTGCAAAATCACCACAAAGAACTTCAACTCGTTGTAAAATAGCTGAATCCGCTCTTAATGTTTCTTCATCACAAATTTTAGGATTTGTGTATTTCCCGTATGGAACATTAAACTTTCCTTTAGAATTTACACGATATAGTCCATTAAAACAAGTACGATTGAGGAAAATCAATAATGCGGCTGTTTTAACATCCGAATTGTTTTTCTCATTAAAACGATTACGTTGAAATAAAAAATAATTCTTTCTTTCCACATTATCAAGTGCAAGATACTCTGTCTGAATTCGTGTTAATTCAAGAATTAAATTTTCAACATCTGATTTTATTACACGATATGTACAAATTAGCTCTTCGTTTATGTCATTGATTATAGCTTTCGTTATGTTAGGATATTCTTGCAGAATCCAGAATAAAACAGCTCCTCCACCTACAAATGGTTCAATATAAGTCACATCATTCCTTTGTGATAAATCACTAGGTAAAAACTTTTTTATATCGTCAAGGAGTTGTGTTTTACCTCCAACCCACTTAACAAATGGTTTTGCCGGATATGTATATAATTTTTTCATATGCTTCAAAATATTACGGCAAAATTTGTCTCCCGTAATATTTTACAAAAATACGAATAACAGCTTATCTGGACAACAAAATAGAATATAAGACTAAGATTTTTTTAATCTTGCCTGCTACAACTGCGGAAGCTACTCTCAAATAGACCTTGTGGGGGCTACTCTGCAGGGACTGGGGGTGATAGAAGTAAAGGACTATAGCGGCTGGCAGTTTGGTACGTTTGTGGGCTATGCCAACAATATCATGCGGGTATTGAAAACTATCAAAGGATTCGGTGAGGCGGAATATACTGATAAAAAGGAGGTGGCCCGTGTACTTCGTGAAGCTGTGCGTAATGGGGAGAATCCGGCCATTGTTGTGGCGAGCCATGTGGCAGACGTACAAAGCCGGAACTGGGATTGCCCTCGACCGGTGATAAGCTGGTTTCCTCGCTTCTTTAGAATCTTCCGCTGGAGAAGATGGATAAGATTTTAGTTTTTCTTTTCACTGTTCTTTTTATAGATTTCCAGCCATCCCCTGAATATTCTTCTCCATTTCCTCCCATTCTTGCCGGATTTCATTATTTTTGTGATTATTTTGAGAAACACAATCTATGGCAATCTGGGATATATTCACAAGAAATAAAACCTCGCGTTATGCCATTGTAGACGTAGAGGTAGGCTTGAAGGACCATAAAATTCATGATATAGGGGCTTTTCGGCAGGACGGTGCCACCTTTCATAAGGCATCGAAGGAAGAGCTGTTCGAATTCCTGCACGATACGGATTACCTTTGCGGACATAATATCATTCACCACGATGCGAAATACCTGTTCCCCGACAAGGATTGTCGCTGGACGCTGGTGGATACGCTGTACGTATCACCGTTGCTGTTTCCGGAACGTCCTTATCACCGACTGGTGAAAGACGACAAACTGGCTGCAGACCAGATGAACAATCCGGTGAACGATTGTGAGAAGGCGCGCGATTTGTTGCTGGATGAGATTACCCGGTGGAATTCATTGCCCGATGAGCAACGAAAGGTGTTTGCTTCGTTGCTGAAGGGGAAGGAAGAGTTCGACGGGTTTCTCAGCCTGGTGAAAGCCGAACGGGTGAGCTGGGGATTACCCGGTCTGATACGCCGGTTTTATGAGGGAAAGATATGTGCTCATGCCGATGTGGAGATGCTGATTGAGCGTTATCCGTGTGAGCTGGCTTATGCGCTGGCATTGGTTGATACGACTGACCATCGTTCCGTGACGCCCGGATGGGTGCTTCGCAATTATCCTGAAGTGGAATATGTGATGAAACTGTTGCGGCGTACACGTTGCGCGGAAGGCTGTGCCTATTGCAATAGCCAGCTGGATGTATTGCGTAACCTGAAAGCTTTCTTTGGCTATGACCAGTTCCGTACCTACGGGGGTGAACCGCTTCAGGAACGGGCAGCCCGGGCGGCGGTAGAGGGAAAGTCTTTGCTGGCTATCTTTCCTACAGGAGGAGGAAAGTCGCTGACTTTCCAGCTTCCGGCACTTATGGAGGCACGGGCGGTGCATGGACTTACGGTGGTTATTTCGCCGTTGCAGTCACTCATGAAAGACCAGGTGGACAATCTGGCTGACAAGGGAATTACGGATGCCGTGACCATCAACGGACTGCTGGATCCTATTACGAGGGCGCTTTCCATTCAGAGGGTGCAGGAGGGAGATGCTTCCCTGTTGTATATCGCCCCGGAGATGTTGCGCTCGAAAACCATCGAGCGGATTCTGATGGTGCGCCACGTGGTGCGATTCGTTATCGATGAGGCGCATTGTTTGTCTTCCTGGGGGCAGGACTTCCGGGTGGATTATCTGTATATCGGCAAGTTTATTCAGGAGTACCAGCAGAAGAAGGGATGCCGTAACTCGATACCGGTATCCTGTTTCACGGCGACGGCCAAACAGAAGGTGGTACAGGATATTTGTGATTATTTCAAGCGGACGTTGAACCTGGATTTGGAGTTGTTTGCCTCTACGGCTTCGCGAACGAATCTGCACTATTCGGTGGTGCATGCCGAGACGGACGAGGATAAGTATACCAAGTTGAGGGAGCTGGTGGCAGAGTCCAGCTGTCCGACCATTGTGTACGTGTCGCGTACACGGCGTACCAAGGAACTGGCTGCAAAATTGACGCGCGACGGCTATAAGGCGTTGCCTTTCAACGGAAAGATGGATGCCGACGAGAAGATTGCCAACCAGGATGCGTTCATGAGCGACCAGGTGCGCATCATCGTGGCGACGTCGGCTTTCGGAATGGGAGTGGACAAGAAGGATGTGGGACTGGTGGTGCATTACGATATTTCCGATTCGCTGGAGAACTATGTGCAGGAAGCCGGCAGGGCCGGGCGTGACCCGCATCTTAACGCACGCTGTTACGTGCTTTACAGTGACAATGACCTGGATAAGCATTTTATTCTGTTGAATCAGACGAAGTTGAGTATCAGTGAAATCCAGCAGGTGTGGAAGGCGGTGAAGGATATGACGAGGAAACGCATGAGGGTGTGCTGTTCGGCACTGGAGATTGCCCGGAATGCGGGATGGGATGACTCGGTGGCGGATATTGAGACACGTGTGCGGACGGCTCTGGCGGCATTGGAGCAGAGCGGTTATCTGGAGCGAGGAAACAATGTGCCGCATGTGTATGCCACCGGTATCACGGTAAAGAACATGGACGAGGCACGGAAGCGTATCACGGCATCGGTGTTGTTTGGTATTGACGAGATAGAGAAGGCGGTGAGAATCATTACGTCCTTGATTTCGCAGAAGTACATTGCCAAGGCACAGGACTCGGGGGCAGAATCGCGGATTGATTACCTGGCCGATATTCTGGGACTGACCAAGAAGGAAGTGGTGTCGGTGGTAGAGCGGATGCGGCAGGAGGGTATATTGGCCGACAGCAGGGATATTTCGGCCTATTTGCAGGATGCGGGCGACTCGGAACGGAAGTCGCGGATGCTGCTGGAGCGTTTTGCGAAACTGGAACAGTATATTCTCAACCATATCCCGGATGAGTCGCTGCGGATTTCATGCAAGCAGCTGAACGACAATGCGGTGCACGACGGAGTTGTCACGTCGAAGGAAAAGGACATCCGCACGTTGTTGTATTTTCTTACCATAAAAGGGTATACGCACAAGAAGGAGGACGCTGCACGTAACATGGAGCTTACTCGCCGGGCAGACCTGGAGACTACTATCAAACGGTTTGAGAAACGGCTGGAGATCAGTCGTTTTGCCGTGGAGTGGCTGTATAAGCTGGTGGAGGAGCGAGAGGGTAAGGAAACCGCAACGGAAAAGGCGGCCGTGCAGTTCTCGGTGGTGGAACTCTTGAATCAGTTGAAAGCGAGTCCTCAGTCTCTTTTTGGCAGAATGGAAGATTTGCAGCTGGAAGATGTGGAAGAAGCACTTCTGTATCTGTCGAAGATTGGGGCTCTCAAGCTGGAAGGTGGTTTCCTGGTGCTTTACAATGCGATGGACATCAAGCGGATAAAGGATAATAAGTCGCGCTACAAACAGGAGGATTACCGGATGCTGAACGAGTTCTACAAGCAGAAGATTCAGCAGGTGCACATCGTGGGAGAATATGCCAACCTGATGGTGAAGGATTATCAGGAGGCTTTGCAGTATGTGCAGGATTATTTCCAGATGGATTACAGGAAATTTATTGCCAAATACTTCAAGGGTGAGCGGGTGAACGAGATTCAGCGTAACCTCACGCCGGAAAAGTACAAGCAGTTGTTCGGGCAGTTGTCTCATCGGCAGATGGAGATTATTTCGGACAAGGAGTCGCGCTGCATTGTGGTGGCGGCTGGTCCGGGCAGCGGAAAAACCCGTGTGCTGGTACACAAGCTGGCCTCACTGCTGTTGCTGGAGGATGTGAAGCACGAGCAGTTGCTGATGCTGACTTTCTCCCGGGCGGCTGCCACGGAATTCAAGCAGCGGCTGATGGAACTGATTGGCAATGCGGCGCACTACGTGGAAATCAAGACTTTTCATGCCTATTGTTTTGACTTGTTGGGCTTGATTGGTAACCTGGAGGAAGTAAAGAACGTGGTGGGGAAGGCTGCGGAGATGATTGAACAGGGAGAAGTGGAGCCCAACCGGATTGGCAAGACGGTGCTGGTGATTGATGAGGCGCAGGACATGGGCGTGGAAGAGCATGCGCTGGTAAGGGCGTTGATGCACCACAATGAGGAGATGCGGGTGATAGCTGTGGGCGACGATGACCAGAATATTTATGAGTTCCGTGGCTCGGATTCCGGTTACATGTGGCAACTGACACAGGAGGCTGGAAGCCGCTTTGTGGAGATGACGGAGAATTACCGGAGTGCACGTCATGTGGTGGCAGCGGCCAATGATTTTGTGAAAGGTATTGGCGGAAGGCTGAAAAGCATGCCGATTGTATCGATGCGCAAGGAAGACGGATGGGTAGGGGTGACTCGCCATCAGTCTGCCTGCATGTATCAGCCGCTGGTGGAGGAACTGCTACGGAATAGAGGAGAGGGTACCGCATGTGTGCTTACCCAGACCAATGAAGAGGCGGTCATTCTGGTGGCGCTGTTGCGGAAGCGTGGTGTGCGCAGCAAGCTGATTCAGTCGATGGAGGGCTTGCTGTTCTGGAATATGGCCGAGATGAGGTATTTCCTGAAGTATATAGGCAAGCAGGTGAGTACGCCTTTGATTCCGGATGAACTCTGGGAGAAGGCGAAGGGTGCTACGTTTGCGGCTTATGAAGGGAGTTTGGGCTTGCCTTACGTGAGGCGTTGCGTGGAATTATTTGAGGAAATCAACCGGATGAAGTATTTCACGGATTTCAAGGAGTTTGTGTTCGAATCTTCGATGGAAGATTTTTGTGATGTGTCGGGGGCTGATGTGGTGGTATCAACCATTCACAAGGCAAAGGGCCGCGAGTTTGACGACGTGTATATGCTTGTTTCGGACGGGTTCCCAAAAGATGTGCATCAGATGCGCCGATATTATGTGGGCATTACCCGTGCTAAGAAACGGTTGTTTGTGCATACAAACGGAGATTGCTTTGCGAATCTGAAAGCAGACCAGTATCTGGTAGATTCGCGGGAGTATGCAATGCCCGGTGAGATTGTGTTGCAGCTTTCGCACAAGGATGTGTTCTTGGGATTCTTCAAGGAACTCAAACGGGAGGTGCTATCGTTGAAAGGGGGTGATACGTTGTTCTATAAAGACTACACATTGTATAATCAGGCGCAAAAGCCGGTGGCCCGCTTGTCGCAGAATATGCAGAAGAAGTTGGCCGAGTGGAGGGAGCGTGGCTATGAGGTGAAGTCGGCTTCCGTGCGCTTCGTGGTGGCCTGGAAACCGAAGGATGCGCCGAAAGAGGAAGCGGAAACGGCAGTATTGCTGCCCGACCTGGTGTTGTGCCTGTAGTTTATTTTGATTACCTTTGCTAACTAACCCACAAAAAACAAGAATTATGGACATACAAACAATACTATCAAACCTGAAGATTGACCAGTTGAACGCCATGCAGGAGGCTTCCATCGATGCGTGGAAAGAAGGCAGCGATTTGATTCTGCTCTCGCCTACGGGTTCCGGAAAGACGCTGGCTTATCTGCTGCCGCTGGTGAGCTCGCTGAAAAAGGGAGTGGAAGGCGTGCAGGCCGTGGTACTGGTACCTTCGCGCGAGCTGGCTTTGCAGATTGAGCAGGTGTTCAAGGCCATGGCGACCGGCTTTCCGGTGATGAGCTGTTACGGTGGACGTCCGGCCATGGAGGAACACCGCACTATGAGGGGCATTTCACCGGCGGTGATTATCGGTACGCCGGGACGTATGAACGACCACCTGAACAAGCAGAATTTTGAGGCGGGCACCGTGCGTACGCTGGTCATCGATGAGTTCGACAAGTGTCTGGAGTTCGGCTTTCAGGATGAGATGGCCGAGGTCATCGGGAAATTGCCGGCATTGCGTCGCCGCTTCCTGTTGTCGGCTACCGATGCGGAGGAGATTCCGCGCTTTACGGGCATGAACCGCACGCTGAAACTGGATTTCCTGAATCCGGAAGAAACGGTGTCGCAGCGTTTGTCGGTGTATCGAGTCACTTCGCCGGTGAAGGACAAGCTGGAAACGCTCTACAAGCTGCTGTGTACGCTGGGAAACGAATCGACGCTGGTGTTCTGCAACCATCGCGAGAGTGTGGATCGGGTAGGGAAGTACCTGCACTCCATGAAGGTGTATTGCGAGACGTTCCACGGTGGAATGGAGCAGGACGACCGTGAACGGGCGCTGTATAAGTTCCGTAACGGAAGCTGCCACATCTTTATCTCGACCGACCTGGCAGCCCGCGGACTGGATATTCCGGACATCCGCCACGTGGTGCATTATCACTTGCCGGTGGCCGAGGACGGGTTCATTCACCGCAACGGACGTACGGCGCGCTGGGAGGCCGAGGGTAATGCGTTTCTGATTCTGCACGACGAGGAACGTATCCCCGACTATGTGCCCCGTCCGCTGGAAGAGTTTGAACTGCCGGAGCCGACGCCGCAGCCTGCCTTGCCGGAGTTTGTTACCTTATATATAGGAAAGGGCAAGAAAGACAAGATCAACAAGATTGACATCGTGGGCTTTTTGTCGAAGAAAGGCGGACTAGGCCGGGACGATGTGGGACGTGTAGACGTGAAAGACCACTATGCGTTTGCGGCAATTCCTCGGAAAAAGGCAAAACAAACGTTAAAACTCATACAAAATGAAAAGATAAAGGGGGTAAAAACTTTGATAGAACTGGCAAAATAATAACTTTGTGTCATGACAGCCTTCCGGCGGTGAAGGCTGTCTCGCATTTTGCTATGACTCGTGAGCATCCCCATGCCATAGCTAACTATTCTCGTGTCAATATGTCACTAAAATGACGTTTGTGTATGTAATTTGAAAGATAAAATTCAATAAGGCTGTAAAATTATCACGAAAACTTTTGGAAGTCTAAAAATAATCACTAAATTCGCAAGTGTTAGCTAAAATGATTGTTTAACCAAAACAAACTTCCAATGAAGAAACATAATTTTAATGCGGGACCGTCTATTTTGCCTCGCGAAGTGATAGAAAAGACAGCTCAGGCTATTCTTGATTATAATGGTTCAGGACTTTCGTTGATGGAAATCAGTCACCGCGCTAAAGACTTCCAGCCGGTGGTAGATGAAGCAGTGGCCTTGTTCAAGGAATTGCTGAACATTCCGGAAGGATACTCGGTATTGTTCCTGGGTGGAGGTGCAAGCATGGAGTTCTGTATGGTTCCCTATAATTTCCTGGAAAAGAAGGCGGCTTACCTGAATACGGGTACTTGGGCCAAGAAAGCGCTGAAAGAAGCGAAAGCATTCGGCGAAACAGTAGAGGTGGCTTCTTCTGAAAAAGAAGGCTACACTTATATCCCGAAAGATTATGAAGTGCCGGCCGACGTGGATTATTTCCATATCACGACTAATAATACCATCTACGGTACGGAATTGCATGCCGACCTGGATGTCAATGTGCCGATGGTGGCCGATATGTCTTCGGACATTTTCTCTCGTCCGGTAGACGTTTCCAAATATATCTGTATTTACGGAGGTGCACAGAAGAACCTGGCTCCTGCAGGTGTGACTTTCGTTATCGTGAAGAACGATGCGCTGGGTAAGGTTTCCCGTCACATCCCGACCATGCTGAATTATCAGACACACGTGGACAAGGGTTCTATGTTCAATACTCCGCCGGTAGTGCCTATTTATGCGGCTCTTCAGACTTTGCGCTGGATCAAGGCACAGGGTGGCGTGGAAGAAATGCAGCGCCGTGCCAAACAGCGTGCCGACATGCTGTATGCGGAAATTGACCGCAACAAGCTGTTCCGTGGCACCGTAACGGCCAAGGAAGACCGTTCGTACATGAACATCTGCTTCGTGATGGCCGATGAATACAAGGACCTGGAAGCAGACTTCCTGAAGTTTGCTACCGAAAAAGGTATGGTGGGCATCAAGGGTCACCGTTCTGTGGGTGGTTTCCGTGCTTCTTGCTACAATGCCATGCCGGTAGAAAGTGTGCAGGCACTGATTGACTGCATGCAGGAATTTGAGAAAATGCATTAATTGTTGTTATACCCGAAGATAAGGGCGTGGAATTTCGATAACACGTCCTTGTTTTCTTTTTAAAATCAAGTATTATGAAAGTATTGGTTGCGACAGAGAAACCGTTTGCTAAAGTAGCTATCGACGGTATTCGGAAAGAGATAGAAGCAGCGGGCTATGAACTGGCTTTGCTGGAGAAATATACAGAAAAACAGCAGTTGCTCGATGCAGTGAAGGATGCGAATGCAGTGATTATCCGAAGTGACATCATTGACAAGGAAGTGCTGGATGCGGCAAAGGAACTGAAAATCGTGGTACGTGCCGGTGCGGGATATGACAATGTGGACCTGGAGGCAGCTACGGCTCACGGAGTTTGCGTGATGAATACGCCGGGACAGAACTCGAATGCGGTGGCCGAACTGGCTTTCGGTATGATGATCATGGCGGTTCGTAATTTCTACGACGGCAAATCGGGTACGGAACTGATGGGCAAGAAGCTGGGTATCCATGCATACGGTAACGTAGGGCGCAATGTGGCTCGTATCGCAAAGGGCATCGGTATGGACATTTATGCCTACGATGCGTATTGCCCGAAGGAAGCCATGGTGGCCGACGGCGTGAAACCGGTGGATTCTGCAGAAGAACTGTATGCTACCTGCAACGTGGTGTCATTGCACATTCCGGCTACTGCCGAAACCAAAAACTCCATTGATTATGATCTGGTGAACCGTATGCCGAAAAACGGTTTGCTGGTGAATACTGCCCGTAAGGAGGTGATTAACGAAGCAGATTTGCTTCGCCTGATGAATGACCGTCCGGACTTGAAGTATGTGACCGATATCATGCCGGCTCATCACGATGAGTTTGCCGATCATTTCCCGGGACGTTATTTCTCTACTCCGAAGAAGATGGGTGCACAGACGGCTGAGGCAAATATCAATGCCGGCATCGCAGCGGCCCGTCAGATTGTGGGCTTCCTGAAAGATGGTTGTGAGAAATTCCGTGTAAACAAGAAATAACTTCTGATTCCCCCAAGCATTATGGCAATAGTTAAACCTTTCAAGGGTGTTCGTCCGCCGCAGGACTTGGTGGAGCAGGTAGCTTCCCGCCCTTACGACGTGTTAAACTCGGCTGAGGCCCGCGAAGAGGCGAAAGGCAACGAGAAATCTTTGTATCACATCATCAAGCCGGAGATTGACTTTCCGGAGGGTACGGATGAGCACGACCCGCGTGTGTACGACAAGGCGGTAGCGAATTTCCGGATGTTCCAGGAAAAGGGCTGGCTGGTGCAGGACGACAAACCGTGTTACTATATTTATGCCCAGACCATGAACGGTAAGACGCAGTATGGACTGGTGGTAGGAGCTTACGTGCCCGACTACATGAACGGGGTGATCAAGAAGCATGAGCTGACGCGCCGTGACAAGGAGGAGGACCGCATGAAGCATGTACGGGTGAACAATGCGAACATCGAACCGGTGTTCTTTGCTTATCCGGAAAACAAGACGCTGGATGCCGTGGTGGCGAAATATACGGCTCAGAAGCCGGTGTATGACTTTGTGGCACTGGATGACGGCTTCGGCCATCAGTTCTGGGTGATTGACGACGACAAGGACATTGAGGCAGTGACAGAGGCGTTCAAGGAAATGCCTTCGCTTTACATTGCCGACGGTCATCACCGTAGTGCGGCAGCGGCACTGGTGGGTGCTGAAAAGGCGGCTCAGAATCCGAACCATCGGGGCGACGAGGAATACAACTACTTCATGGCGGTATGTTTCCCGGCCGAGCAGCTTACTATCATCGACTACAACCGGGTGGTGAAGGATTTGAACGGACTGACTCCACAGGCGTTCCTGGAAGCGCTGAAGAAGAACTTCGTAGTGGAAGAAAAGGGTGCGGACATCTACAAGCCGGCAGCCTTGCACAACTTCTCGCTTTACCTGGAGGGAAAATGGTACAGTCTGACGGCCAAACCGGGCACTTACGACGATAACGACCCGATTGGGGTGCTGGATGTCACGATTTCTTCTAACCTGATTCTGGATGAGATTCTCGGCATCAAGGACTTGCGTTCAGACAAACGTATCGACTTCGTGGGCGGTATCCGCGGACTGGGTGAACTGAAAAAACGGGTGGACAGCGGCGAAATGAAGATGGCGCTGGCGCTCTATCCGGTTTCCATGAAGCAGCTGATGGACATTGCCGATACGGGCAACATCATGCCGCCGAAAACCACGTGGTTTGAACCGAAACTGCGTTCGGGGCTGGTGATTCACAAACTGGAATAAGATTTTTCTTCTGAACGATACAGGGCCTTCTCAAAGTTACATTTGGGAGGGCCTTTTTTGTGTGGATATACTTGCGGAACGGATATGAGGGAAAACTATCTGAAAAGAAAACGCACTTGCGTTTAATGTAAAACGTAAGTGCGTTTTCTTTAAAACTCTTTGGCGTTTGGTTTGAAACGTAAGTGCGTTTTTCCAGTGAAATATCTTATTTCGGCAAGGTCACGGGGAAGAGGTCATTCGGGCGGTGTTCGCGCAGAATTACCTGCTTCATCTGGTTCACGAGGTCCGGATGCTGGGCAGCCACGTCGTGGTCTTCGTGGATGTCTTCTGCCAGATTGTAGAGGTGAGGAACCCCCTTCTTTACCACCATCTTCCAGTCGCCCATGCGGAGACCAATCTGGTCGGTTTCGTGGAACTCCCAGTAGAGGAAGTCGTGTGCCTTCTGTGCCTCGTCGTTGCCTAACAGGGTAGGAGCGAAAGAGATACCGTCGAAACAGTCACCTTCCAGTTTCTTATTCAGGTACTTCTTGGGGAAGCGCTTGTCGCCCACCAGTTCGCAGAAGGTAGGCATGATATCGTAGAAAGCCAGCTGATGGTCGTTCACCTCACCGGCTTTCACCTTTCCCGGCCAGCGCACGATGAACGGGATGCGGATACCTCCTTCGTAGCACTGGCGCTTCAGGCCGCGCAACTTACCGTCGCGTCCGAAGAAAGTCGGGTCGGCACCGCCTTCTTCGTGAGGACCGTTGTCACTGCTGAAGATGACGATGGTATTCTCGTCGAGTCCTTTTTCTTTCAGCTTGGCCAGGATTTCGCCCACGTAGGCATCCAGTCGGCTGATCATGCCGGCAAACTGGGCATGTGTGTGCACGCTCTCGTTGTAGCGGGAACCTGCATCTCCGCCCCAGGTCTTGTCATGAAAGAACTGTTTCTTGTATTTCTTCAGGATAGAGTCGTTGGGCTGTACCAGTTCGGCATGCGGCAGGGTGTACGTCAGGAAACCGTAGAAAGGCTGTTTGCCGTCCTGCTTGTCGAGCCATTCCAGTGCCTTCTGGTGAATCAGGTCGGCCGAATACTGCGTACGCTTGAAATAGTCGTCGCCGCTCATCGAGTAGCGGATGTTGTCTTCCAGAACCACACGGCTGACGGCCGTATCGCCTGCGGCACGACTGTAGGAGTTCAGGAAGTTCGGGTAGTAGAGGTGCGCCTGAAACTGGCACATGTAGCCGAAGTATTCGTCTACGCCCCGCTTGTCGGGAGTAGAGGTCGAACCCTCGTAGCCGCCGGCCCATTTACCGAACATGCCGGTGGTATAGCCGTTCTTCTTCATGATTTCCGGCAGGATGATGTGCTGCGGGTCATACGGCTCCTGTCCCGTGACGGCATATTCCTTGTTCTGTCCGTACCACACCTCGCCCAGCCAGTATTCCTTGTTGCCTCTCACGTGTCCGTGTCCGCTGTGCTGTCCGGTCATGATGGTGGCGCGCGACGGGGCACTGACGGGGCTTCCGGCGTATGCCTGCGTAAATCGCATGCCCTCCTGTGCCATCTGGTCGATGCAGGGTGTCTGGATGAAAGGCTGACCGTAGCATCCCAGGTCGCCGTATCCCATGTCGTCGCAGAGAATGAACAAGATGTTGGGTTTTTCAGAATCGGGCGTTGCAGCTTGTGCATGAGGTGCAGCCACGGCAACCAGTCCCATACAGTAGGTTAGTTTTTGTAATTTTTTCATGCCATTAGTTTCTTAAGGGATTAATGCAGGAGCAAAGATACGCTTTCCGGTTTTAAAAATGCGAGAAAAATCATTAAATTTGCCACCTGAAAGAAGAAAAACGATGCAAGAAGATACCTATAAGACCATTCAGGAAAGCGCGGAAGCCATCTATACCGAGAAGCGCAGCAAGTTCATTGCCATTGCGCTGCCGGTGCGTACGCTCTCCGAAGTGAAGTCCCTTCTGGAAGAGTACCAGAAGAAATATTACGATGCCCGCCACGTGTGTTATGCCTATATGCTGGGCGCGGAACGGAAGGATTTCCGGGCCAACGACAACGGAGAGCCTTCGGGCACGGCCGGAAAGCCCATCCTCGGACAGATTAACTCGCGCGAGCTGACCGATGTGCTGGTCATCGTGGTGCGTTATTTCGGCGGTATCAAGCTGGGGACGAGCGGTCTGATTGTGGCCTACCGCATGGCGGCTTCGCTGGCACTGGATGAAGCTCCGGTCATCGAGAAGACGGTGGACGAAGACGTGGCCGTGGCGTTCGAATATCCTTTCATGAACGACATCATGCGCATCGTCAAGGAAGAGTCGCCCGAGATACTGGAACAGTCGTACGACATGGACTGCTTGATGCGTCTGCGCATCCGCAAGTCGATGATGGGAAAGCTGCGTGCGCGACTGGAAAAAGTGGAGACGGCCCGTATCCTGGACGAGTAATTGGAGAAAGTGCCGGAAGTCGTGCTTTCTTTACAGAAAGTCGCTGATTTTTTGCATTTTCCTGCGGTTTTTTAGTAAAAATTATTATCTTTGTTCCAACCTTATAACCCTTCATTATGAAACGACTGACAGGCTTAATATGCTTCTTGTGTCTCCTTTGCGGTTGCCGGGAGGAAGCAGGCCGTGGGGTGGAACAACCGATGTCGCAACCCATGCTGTCGGAGACGGCATCTCCCGACAGCATGGAGGTGGAAGAGATTCTGCCGTTTGAGCGTAAACCGCTGACCGCTGCCGACATCATCTTGGCGAAGGAACTTCTTTTTGACAAATACACCTTGAAGGATGAGTATCCGTATCAGGACACCGTCCGTTCATTCAAATGGGATGCCATACGCAAATGCCTGGCTTTTATCGAGAATCTTCAGTACGATGCCAACCGCTGGGCGATATTCCAGAATTACAAGAATGTGAACCGTGAAGCTCCGCTGGTGCGGAAATACACGCAGAATGTGTACCGGCGCATTGCCGATACGCTGGGAGTGGAACGTTATCAGTCGGTGCCGCTGTATCTTCCTTCGGATACGCTGGTGCCCGAACGCTACGGACGCGACGGGGCGCTGGTGTCTTTCCTGGGCGAGACGGGCAGTTTCTATCGCGTGTCACCGGTCTCCATCGAGGGAGAATGGTGGGTGCCGCGCCGCTACGTCAAGCTGTTGTCCGACAGCACGCAGTTTAACCATGTGGTCGTGGTGGACCGGGGCGACCAGAACATTGCCACCCTGGAACGTCTGGAAGAAGGTACCTGGGCCATCCGCAGCATGAATCCGGCCACTACGGGCATGCACCGTCCGCCGTATGCGCAGGAAACGCCGCTCGGCATGTTTGTGGTGCAGCAGAAAAAGTCGCGTATGGTGTTTCTGAAAGACGGTTCTGCGGCCACCGGAGGCTATGCACCGTATGCCAGCCGCTTCACCAACGGAGCCTACATTCACGGGGTGCCGGTCAACGTGCCTCGCACGGCGATGATTGAATACAGCTGGTCGTTGGGCACCACGCCCCGTTCGCACATGTGTGTGCGCAATGCCACCTCGCATGCCAAGTTTGTGTACGACTGGGCACCGACGGAACGGTCACTGGTGATTGTAATCGAGTGATTTCTATAAAATTAACTCTCTTTACGGAAGAAGAAGGGCAGAAAATCCGTAACTTTGCGGCCGAATATTTTTCAGGTCGTAAAAAGTCATGCAAAATCATATCATCAAATTTTTTCTTTCTGCCATGTTCCTGTCTTTCCCCTGTGCGTATTTCACGGCGGAAGGAGAGTCTGTTCCTACTGAATCCCCTGCAGCAGCGGTCAAGGCGGCCGATGAGGTCGTGTCGCTCTACCATTCCATGCAGCTGGAAGGGGTGGTCAACTGGCGGGCCTTCAAGCAGGCGGTGACGGGATATAACCGCATCAAGAACCGCAAGCGCGATGTGCTGACCCTGATTGACTTTTCCAAGCCTTCCACGGAAAAGCGTCTGTACGTGTTCGACATGAAGCACCGTCGGATGCTGTATTCCTCGGTAGTGTCACACGGAAAGAACAGCGGTGGAAACTATGCCACTTCTTTTTCCAACGAATACGGCTCCTACAAAAGCTCACTGGGCTTTTACCTGACGGCTTCCACCTATCAGGGACGAAACGGCTATTCGCTCATTCTTGACGGACTGGAGAAAGGGATTAACGACCGGGCCCGCGAACGTGCCATTGTGGTGCACGGGGCCACATACGCAGACCCCTCCGTGGCCAGTCGTGGCGGACGGTTGGGACGGAGCTTCGGATGTCCGGCATTGCCCACTTCCGTGTCGCGCCCCATTATAGATGCAATAAAAGGGGGCAGCGTCATGTATATCTATGCCGAAACCCCCTCTTACTTGGCTCAAAGTTCTATTCTCGATACATCGGATGATGTCATCTTAAATCAATGATTTCCGCTCCCGGATACTTGCTTTTGTCGAAACGGAACACCGCGTCGGGCAGGTTCACTCCCGTGCGGTACGACGAAATCTGAAACTCTTGTTTCTCTCCGTTCTGCAGCTGGATGGCAATGTACACGGGTGAGCTGTTTTCCTTTACGTTCAGTGTGATGCTTTTAATGTCCTGCGAGGTCTTCGGGGTCAGAATGATTTCATGTCCCCGCTTCCCCTGACGGGTCTTTTCGCCCACGTAACGGTAGTTGAAGCCCTTCTTGTAAGATGTCAGCAACGCATACGGGTTAACGCTCTGTATCTCCTCCGGGGTGGGGGATGACACGTTCACCTCTTCATTTTGCTCCACGTAACTCCACTGCGTCTTTCCGTCGAACCAGGTCTTGATGCCTCCGCTCTCCAGGCAGAACTTGTTGCCTTTCAGCAACAGCTTTCCTTGTTGTGTACCTCCAAAAGTCAGACTGATGCCGCCGGCTTTCCGGTAGCTGTCCGCCATCTTGCTTAATATGCTTTCAGCTTTTGCGTCCTGTTGGGCCACAGCCTGACACAAGGCGACTCCCATCAGCAGGACGAGAAGAAAAATCTTTTTCATACCTGTCACAATCGTTTTTATGGGTTAGAGGGCAGTCCGTTTAATCCTTCAGGCTGCTCATTCTCATTTGTAAATCGTTTTCATCCAGACAAAGCACGTCGCGCGCCTTGCTACCGTTGGCCGGACCTACGATGCCCGCCTTTTCCAGCTGGTCCATGATGCGTCCCGCACGGTTGTAGCCGATGGAGAATTTACGCTGAATCAGCGAAGTGGAACCCTGCTGATGGTAGATGACCAGACGGGCCGCTTCTTCAAAGAGCGGGTCCAGACGGTTCATGTCCACGTCGGCTGCACTGCTGGGTTCTGCATTCTCATCCACGTATTCCGGCAGCATGAAGGCTGTAGGATAGCCCTGTTGCTTGCCGATGAATTCTGCGATGCGTTCCACTTCCGGCGTATCGACAAACGCACACTGCACGCGCACGGGGTCGTTTCCTTGCAGGTACAGCATGTCACCCTTACCGATGAGCTGCTGTGCACCCGGACGGTCCAAAATGGTACGTGAGTCCATCATGGAAGCCACACGGAAAGCCACACGCGCCGGGAAGTTGGCCTTGATGGTACCCGTAATGATGTTCGTGGTCGGACGCTGGGTAGCGATGATGGCATGGATACCCACCGCACGGGCCAGCTGGGCGATACGGCAGATAGGCAGTTCTACCTCCTTGCCGGCTGTCATAATCAGGTCGCCGAACTCATCAATGATGATGACGATGTAAGGCAGGAAGCGGTGACCGTTCTCCGGGTTCAGCTGGCGGTTGATAAACTTCGCGTTATATTCCTTGATGTTACGGCATCCTGCGTTCTGCAAGAGCTTGTAACGGTTGTCCATTTCCACACACAGCGAGTTCAGTGTCTGTACTACCTTCGTCACGTCGGTGATGATGGCATCCTCTCCGTCGGGCAACTTGGCCAGGAAATGGCGTTCAATCGGCGCATAGATGGCAAATTCCACCTTCTTCGGGTCGATGATGACGAACTTCAGTTCACTGGGGTGCTTCTTGTAGAGCAGGGAAGTCACGATGGCATTCAGTCCCACAGACTTACCTTGACCTGTCGCACCGGCCACCAGCATGTGGGGCGCCTTGGCCAGATCCACCATGAACACCTCGTTGGTAATGGTCTTTCCGAGTGCCACCGGCAGGTCGAAGGTTGTTTCCTGGAACTTCTTGCTGGTCAGGATAGAACTCATGGGTACGATGTGCGGGTTCGCGTTTGGCACTTCGATACCGATGGTACCCTTGCCCGGAATCGGTGCGATGATACGGATACCCAGTGCCGAAAGACTCAGGGCGATGTCGTCCTCCAGGTTACGGATTTTCGAGATACGTATCCCTTCCGCCGGCGTAATCTCATATAAGGTAATGGTCGGACCCACACTGGCCTTGATGGAACTGATTTCAATGCCGAAGCTGCGCAGCACCTTGATGATGCGGTTCTTGTTGGCATTCTGTTCTTCCATGTCGATGTCCGGATCGTCGTTCTGATACGTATTCAGCAAGTCGAGGGTAGGGAAGCGGTAAAACTCCAGGTCCAGGCGCGGGTTGTACGGCTGCGACACGTCTCCCCGGTAAGCCTGATCCTCTTCCTTGGTATCGTTGCTGACCTCAAATGCCGGCTCCTCTTCTTCCTTGTCGAAGTCTTCCTCCAGGGCCGGCTTCACCTCAAAAGGGTGCTTCTTCTCATCCTCTTCCTCAGTATCAATGGGCAGGTCGATGACACGCTCCGGTGCCGGTTCCTCTTTCACGACCACCTTCTCCGGTTCCTCCTTGACAGGTTCAGCCGCCTTCTCCGGTTCTTCCTGCGGAGTCTCTTCCTCTTTTTTCTGTTTCGGTTTCCGGTGTGTCCAGCTCTTCCAGAAACTTTCTTTCTTTTCCTTCTTATCTGATTCATCCTCCGCGGCGGTCGCTTCCGGTTCGTCCGCTACCGGCTTCCGGTAAGTCGGCTCCGGCTGGGGAGTTACCTCCTCTGCCATGGCCGCGTTATTGCCTTTTTGCGGATGCAGCGCTTTTCTCACCACGCCCATGGTCTGTCGGGTCAGTGCCACGCCGAACAATATGGCGGTAGCTAATAGCACTAAAATCAATCCCGGCGCACCGATTTGCGAGCGAATCCACAGGCTCACGTTGTAGCCGTGCAGTCCCCCCGGATAAATATAAGAATTTTCTAACAGTCCTCCGAATGCAAATCCTAAGGTTACAGAGAGCCACACCATCACCGTGGCACAGCCTAAGAACCAGTAACGGATGCGGAACTCATACGCCTTCATCAGCTTCATGCCGGCCACCACTAAGAAGATAATGATACAGTAAGCCGAAAACCCGAAGCAGTCGTTAATCAGGAATTGCGCCAGCTGTGCTCCCCGTGCTCCGGCATAGTTCTGTATGCGGTTGCCCGTTTCCAGCAGCTCCGACGGGTTGGGATGCGACAGAATGCTCTGGTCGTTTCCTCCCGTAAAGAAGAACGAGCTGAAAGCCAGCAGCAAGTACACGCCGAAGATGACGCAGAGCAGTCCGATGACGAACGCGGTAGTCTCACTTTTCAGGATAGTCCATGTTTTTCCGGCCACGGCAGCCGCTTTTTCACTTTTGCTTGTATCTGTTTTTTTTGTTTGCATGATGATTCGAATTAACTAAACATACATGCAAATGTACGAATAAAACTAAAACTGAGAAATTTTTTTTGTACCTTTGCACGTCAATTAGCATGAATATGGAAGAAAAAAACTCTCAAGTAATATTCGATAAAAATGCAGTCGAGTTCGTGACAGTGGCTGCCGAGTTCTGTGGATTTATGGAGTGTGTGTCCGATATGCGTTGTCGGGATTTCGTCGACAAGTCCCTGAAACTCCTTCCCCTTTTATACCTGAAGGCTTCGTTGCTTCCTGCTTGCGAGCGGATGGAAGATGCCGACCCGGAAACCTTCGTGACCGAGACCGATTACGAAGTGCTTCGCGGCTCCATCGCCTCTCTCTTGGGCGAATACGATGACTACCTCGAAGTGTTCCTTGATGACATGGCCTATAGTGATACCCCCATTCATCAGAACATCTCCGAAAGCCTGGCCGACATTTACCAGCCCATCAAGGATTTCATCTGCGTGTTCCAGTTGGGCCTGGAGCACACCATGAACGATTCCTTAGCCATCTGCCGTGAACTCTTTGCCGAGTTCTGGGGACAGCGCCTGGTCAATGTGATGCGTGCCCTTCACGACGTGAAGTACCGCCAGCTTTCGCACAGCAGTCAGGAAGAGGAAGATTCCGCACTCTACGAAGACAACTGCACCGAAGAAGAACTCTACGAAGGCCTTGACATGGGCGACGACGAATAACCCTAAACCCGTAAACTGAATGGTAGAACTACAGAGTAAAATAGATAAGAAAATCGTTGCGGAGTTACCCAAGGTCTCTTTCCCCGGTCGCATCTTCGTGATTTACACCGAGGCCGAGGCCCGCAAGGCCATCGATTACCTCAATACCCATGTACTGGTGGGGGTGGACACCGAAACACGCCCTTCGTTCCGGAAGGGAGCCGTCAACAAGGTGGCCCTCTTGCAGGTCTCTACTTACGACACCTGCTTCCTGTTCCGCCTGAACCACCTCGGGCTGCCGGACTTCCTGGAAGAGTTCCTTCAGAACGACGTGCTCAAAATCGGCCTGTCGCTGAAAGACGATTTCGCCATGCTGCGCCGCCGCAACCAGAAAGACCCGCGCATGGGCAACTGGGTGGAGCTGCAGGACTACGTGGCCTCTTTCGGCATCGAAGAAAAGAGCCTGCAGAAAATCTATGCCCTCCTTTTTCAGGAAAAGATTTCCAAGAGCCAGCGCCTGTCCAACTGGGAGGCCGACACCCTGACCGAGGCACAGCAGCTCTATGCCGCCACCGATGCCTGGGCCTGCGTACGCATCTACCAGTACCTGGAAGAGCTTCGCCTTTCGGGCAAGTACCGCGTGATACGCACGGAAGTTCTCCCGCAACCCCTCGAAGATTAATCACTTAAACCATACAAATGAGCTATAAGAAAGTATTTCTCAAACCCGGAAAGGAAGAATCGCTCAAGCGTTTCCATCCCTGGGTTTTTTCCGGAGCCATCGCCCGCGTGGAAGGAGAGCCGGAAGAAGGTGAAGTAGTAGATGTCTACACCTCCAAGAAAGAATTCATTGCCTGCGGACATTTCCAGATTGGAAGCATCGCCGTGCGTGTGCTTTCCTTCCGTCAGGAACCCATCGACCACGCGTTCTGGGTACGCCGCCTGCAGGTGGCCAAAGACCTCCGCTGTGCCTTGGGCGTGTTGGGCAATCCTCAGAACAACACCTACCGTCTGGTACACGGCGAGGGCGATAACCTGCCCGGACTGATTATCGACGTGTACGACCATACCGCCGTCATGCAGGCACACTCTGCCGGCATGCACCTCGACCGTATGGCAGTGGCCGAAGCCCTCGAAGAAGTGATGGGCGACGTCATCCAGCACATCTATTATAAATCAGAAACCACGCTGCCCTTCAAGGCCGACCTGCTGGCTACTGAGAACGGCTTCCTCAAAGGCGGAAGTCCGGAGAACGTGGCCATGGAGAACGGACTGAAGTTCCACGTAGACTGGCTCAAGGGACAGAAGACCGGTTTCTTCGTCGACCAGCGTGAGAACCGTGCCTTGCTGGAACGCTATGCCAAGGGCCGTAACGTGCTCAACATGTTTTGCTACACCGGTGGCTTCTCGTTCTATGCCATGAGGGGAGGAGCCAACCTCGTTCACTCGGTAGACAGCTCTGCCAAGGCCATCGACCTGACCAACGAGAACGTATCCCTCAACTTTCCCGGCGATACCCGTCACCAGGCCTTTGCGGAAGATGCCTTCAAGTTCCTCGACCGCATGGGCGACCAGTACGACCTGATTATCCTCGACCCGCCGGCCTTTGCCAAGCACCGCGATGCCCTGCGCAATGCCCTTCGCGGTTACACCAAGCTCAATGCCAAGGCCTTCGAAAAGATACGTCCGGGCGGCATCCTCTTTACCTTCTCCTGTTCGCAGGTGGTGAACAAGCAGGACTTCCGTAACGCCGTGTTTACCGCCGCTGCACAGAGCGGACGCAGCGTGCGCATTCTTCACCAGCTCACCCAGCCGGGCGACCATCCGGTCAACATCTACCATCCGGAAGGTGAATACCTTAAGGGACTGGTGCTCTACGTAGAATAATTCTCCCCAAAAGGGATACAATAAAAGAAGCTGTTTCACTGTCGGAATGCTCCGTGTGTGAAACAGCTTCTTTCGTATCTTCTCCGGATGTGTCTCATCCGAACAGCTTGCCAAACAAGCCCTGTCTTTTCTTCTTCTCCTGTTTCCGGCGTTCGATGCCCTCTTCCAGCCTTTCATCCAGCGTTTCGGCCACCAGATCCGCAATTTTCAGGCGGTAATGTATGATGCGGTAAATGCTTCCCCAGTTGAGCATTCCTCCCAGATTGCGGTCGTCAATGAACACATCCGCCTTCAGCTTCCGCGAGAAATGCTGATGCGCCTCCTGTTCCTCCGGATAGTTCGTATTGACCGCATAAAATTCCACTCCATGCTGTCGGCAGAAATCCACGGCCTCTTCCAGCAGCTTGTCCTCTCTTACAGTCCACAAAATCAGCCGGTGCCCCTCTTTTTGCAGCATTTTCAGTGTGTCAAAGGCAAAAGGCTTTTCCCGTCCGATTTCCGGATAGCGGTGTTCCACAATAGTACCGTCAAAGTCAACAGCTATGATCATATCTAAATTCGTTTAAAAAGTTACGTAAAAAAGGTTAGTTTGCAAATGTAAGAGAAAGAATGAAAAAAAGAAATCGCCGCATCTCCTTTTTCAAGGAAGTGCAGCGATTTCCTATGATTTTAGTGTTTTTTTTATTTTGCCATGCGGATGATAGCGGCGCGGCTCAGACGCGGATTTTCGCGGAACATAGTGTCAACACCACCTTTGTATTCCATTGTCAGCTGATCCTTGTTTACACCATATTTATCTACCAGTGTATTGTATACAGCTTCTGCTCTCAGCTTGCTCAGGCGTTCGTTGAATTCAGCCGAACCAGTCTGCTTGTCAGCATATCCTGTGATGATGAATTTGTTTTCAGGATACTTCTTGATCAGGTTTGCATAAGCTTCCAGATTCACTGCTTCTTTTTCGCTCAGGTAAGCCTTGTTGATGTCGAAGAACGCTACATATTCAGTTGCATCCGGCAGCTTGTTGCTAGCCTTGGTTTCAGTTACAACCGGCTGGTTACGTTTTTCTTCTTCCAGTGCATTTACGCGGTTTCTCAAGCTGGCATTTTCTTCGTTCATGCTCTTAAGCTGATTCTGTACAGCCTGCATTTCAGCAGCCGAGATACCGGTACCCTTAGTCCAGTCTCTGCGGTTGAAGCGGTAAGTTGCACCTACCATGATGGCTGCAGAACCTTCCATATTCTTTCCGCCACGGATACCGTCCATCACGTCGTTGTTGATGTTTCCTTTCAATTCCAAGTTCAAGTCCCAAGCCTTGTTCAAACGGAAACGGTTGATGAATCCGATACCTCCTGACAATTCGTTTTCGTTATTGTCGATGCCGCGCAGGTAACCGATGCTTACGTAAGGAATTGCGTTGTACAATCTGTCTTCACGGTAGCCGCAGAACAGGTTGGTGAAGTTCAGCATTACGTCACCGTGCAAGTGCAGGATTCCCCATTTAGTGCGATACAAGTTGGTATCTACGCGCTTGTAGGCAAAACCTCCATCTTTAACTGAGTAACCTTTAGCCTGGTAACCACCGAATCCCAGTCTCAATCCGATGCCCGGAGTAAACCATTTTCCTACATTGATTTCGAATGTCGGAGTAATCAGTTTGCCGGCTTTTCCTTTAGAAATGTAGTCGCCTACATACATCTGTGCACCGATGTTGGCTCCTACAAACAAGTTGTCGCCAAACAAGTTGGTCTGTACAGTGTATTTTTCAATCTTTTCTACGTTGCTGTTTTGCTGCGTGTTTTGCGCCATTGCACCTACACCTGTCATCAGTGCAATAGCCAGAATGTAAATTCTACTATTCATATTCATGTAATTATTAATTCTGCGTCAAAGATAATACAATATTTCCAAACCGTGATAAGGAATGATAAGATATCTATCAAAATGTGTGAGGTTTAATAAAAAAACTGCCTAAAAGTACAGGTTCACCCCTAAATTCGCATACGGAAGCAGGGAGATTCCCTTCTCCGTCAAGGTTCTGGCCCCCGGGGTGATGGCTCCCTTGTAGCCCCTCAGCACTTCTTCCGCAAAGACGCCCCATTGGTCATTTATCCGCACGGTTTCTTTCAGCCCGGCCTGTACGCCGAAATAGTCCTTTTGTGCCGTTCCGTGGTGCGTGTATAAAATACCCGCCAGGCCTTCCACCGTAAAGATTCTTTCCGGGTTATACGCTGCGGCCAGGGTGCTCAGGTCTACCAGGTAGTCCGCTCCGAGGGTAAAGGGATATACATGCTTGCTCACACTGTAAGGATAATGCGCCATTTCGATGTATCCTCTAACCGATGAGTATTTGCTCCATCTTCTTCCATACCCCACATAGAATTGTTGTCCCAGGTGCTTCATCATGGCCTTCAGCTGCTGGTCTCCGGTACGCATCGGGTAATTTGCTCCCATGCCGACCGATACAAAGTTATAGGGTTCAAACAGGTATTGGTGACGGGTAATACATTCTTCGCGTCTTCTGTACTGCACCCCCATTTCTATGCTCAGGTTCTGCATGCGGCGTTTGCTGCTCGTTCCGTGCAAGAAATTTTGCGTATAGCTGTTCTTGCTCCAGCGTGCCTGCCCGAATACGCCGATGTGGTCGTTTACGGCATACACCAGCTGTCCTCCGAGTGTCGGTCCGGTGAAAGGTCTGACTTTGCGGGCGTAAGTCGCTCCCCGGTGTGCCACGAATCCGGCTTCCGCACCTCCCATCAGGTTTACTTCCAGTCGGGGGTCAGTCACCCGGTCGTCGAACAGACGGTTCAGGTTGACCATAGCCTCCAGTCGCACGCCTCCGTAGCCTTCTTTTATCTTTTCAGTGCCCTTCTCGGAGAGGGTATTATGCACTCCGGCAAATAAAGTTCCCCTTATCCCGAAAGGCAGGAACCATTTTCCCATGCTGATACCCATTACCGGACCTACGGGTTCCAGTACCCCGTTCATTATCGGTGCCTTTCGTATTCTGGCAGAATAATCTCCCTGAATACCCGCATAAATTTCGTAGAACAGGTTGTCCAGTGCGCCGGAGTTGGCCGAAGGACCGGAAGTCTTGTTCAGTCCGGTAAACCGGTAAGTCAGTCCGGCCATCGCCTGGGCACCGATGTCATATCTCTTCTGTGACTCCAGCCCGTTGATGCCGTCGGTAAAAAGATTCACCCTCGGTTCCAGAAACAGGTCCAGGTGGTTGTGCAGATGGTAGTTCACATGCAGTCCGCCGTGTATGCCTCCAGCTACGAAACGTTCCTTTGAAACCTTGTTTTTCGTCCCGTAGATGCCGATACCCACTACCGTTTCCAGGTCCCATCGCAGGTCGTCCTTGTAGCCTCTCAGGTAATCCAGTATCCGGAACATGTGCGCTATTTCCACGCCGCCTCTTCCAATCTGTTCGTTCACCGCCCCTTCTACGGCCAGACGGTAACTGTTGAACGAGGTTACATCCTTTGTGAAGGCGATACCGAATTCTTTGGAGTAGGGGCCTGCCGCTCCGCCTCCCAGTTTCCCGGCACCAGCAAAAATCGACAAGGAAGAATTCCATCCCCTGGCCTTGGGGTCAATCGCTCTTCCGGCAGGGATATACCTTTTCTGTCTCACATAATCCATCGCGTTGAAAAAGCCGGTTTTTACCGAATCGGCTGTGGCATCCTGTGCGAGGATGGTTTCCGTTCCGCCCATCCACAAATAGCCGAGGGCAGCTATATATAAAGTCTTTCTGTTTATTTTCATGATTACTGATTCTTATACATCTCCAACGCCGTTTCCACAATCTCTTTCGTGAATTCACCGTCGTTCTGGGCAGTGACAATCATCTTCTGGTCCAGGTTGAAACATCTCACCAGATACAGAGCCGCTTCCGTCAGTCCTACGTCTCCCTTTCTGGCTTCCGTCACCGCCTTCAGGTACCATTTCACCGGACTCTCGTCCGCCATCTGTTCCAGCACCTTTTCCGCCTGTGCGTTTCCTTGCGGCGTTTCCAGTGCCAGGTTCATCACCGCCTCGTTCTGTACGGACGACTGGCAGATGGTGCGGAAGGTCTCTGCGGCTCGCTGCGTCTCTTCAGGCGTATTCCCTCCCTGGAAATAGCCGCCCATGGCCCATGCGTATGCCTTCACCAGGTCAAATTCCTTGTAATCCGCCGGAATCAGCTTGGCCATGACACTGGCATTCTCAAAGTCGCCCGCTTTGATGTACATGCACAGCTGGTTCACCACCACCTCAATCGGGTTGATAATCTCCGTTCTTCCCGTATCCATGTTTTTCCTTTCATAGTTCACGGTAAAGATGGTACGGTCTATCAGCGGTTCCAGTATCTGCGTGTCGGTCACATCCTTTTCCAGGTACAGCTTGGCCAGCGTGTTTCCGGCCAGCACCCATGGACGCTTCATGCTTAGCGATTCTTCGTATGCCTTGCGTGCCACCGCCTCCTTTTCCTGACTGTCCTTCAGCAATTGCAGCAGCTTCCAGTATTCATACCGGGTGTACATCCCGTTCAGTCCTTTTCTCCGGTAAGCCGCCATCACCTCCTTGTCGGTCGGTTCCCGGTAGATGTCATAGCGGCACAGGTACTTCACTTGTCTCAGCTGCTCCAGGTAAGGCACAATCACCGTACGGTAGTCCTTGGAGGCCTTGATTCGCTGTCCCTGCCGGTTCATCTGGTCGGGCAGTTCTCTTACAACCTTTCTGATGAAACCGGCCGTTTCCATCAGGCTGTCCTTCTCCAGCAGTTCGGCCACCTCGTTCCATGAAGCCACTTCCGCCTGCGGGTTCTGATACACGCGTTCGGCTACCGCATGGGGGAGTACCCCGATAACCTCCTGCTGAATCCGCTGCATACGTTTCTGGGCCAGCTGCAGGTTTTGCTGGTAATATCCTTCCGGCGATGCCTTGCCGATGACGTGAAACTCTTTCAGCAGGGCGCCGGGCTCGTTCAGAATCAGGTTCAGTTTCTTCCGTATTCCGGCAAGGCTCTCCTGGTTCTTCGGGTCGTCCGTCAGCCGGTCCGAGTTGATTTCAAAGTTGAGCTCCACCTGGTCCTCCGTGTCAAACTTCTCTACCTGTGCCTTCTCCGGATATTTTTGGAAATCCATATCCAAGGCTATCAGGTCATATTGCAGAAATTTCAGGGGGCGCTTGTTCTCGCATGTATTAATCTGATACGTCTTTCTGAACGGAACATTGTTGTAGTCCTCTATACAGAAGTCCGCATAGCAACTGTAATTCACGTTCGGGTCGGGCACCGTCACCGTGTCTTGCCATTCAATCACCATCCGCTCATTCACCAGTGGCCGTGATTGGATATAAGGCTCCAGAGCATCCCTTTTCAGGTCGTACCCCATTCGTCGGGTCTGGGTCAGGTGATATTCCTTGCCGTCGTATACCAGTGGTTTCAAGAAAGCCACCGTGTCGTTGGTCGTACAGTTCAGTACATACGGCTGTACAATCAGACGCGAATACTTGTTGCCTTCTCCATGTGGGACCAGAAACGTATTATAAGGATAAAAACGGTTACCTATCAGTCGGCTGGCCTTCGGTTCCGGCTGAATCTGCTTCAGCTCTCCCGTTACCACTACCTCCTTCAGATAGATACCGTCATCCACTTCTACGTCTATTTTCATGCGGTTGCTCACCTTTTCCAGAATGGCCTTGTTCAGGCCCGCTTTGAACACCAGTGCCCCGTTGTCCGGCACCAGAATCTCGTAATACCCGTTGGCATCCGTTTCCGCCCTTTCATCTTCGTTCATGAACAGTGCGAAATTGGTATTATCCTTGTCCAGGCTGTTCTTCAGGTCCTTTGCGGCCGCTACCGTCTTGCAGCTATATACATAGACCACGCTTCCCGAGAACGGAACCTTCTTTTTCTTGTCCGCAATGTTGTAAACCGTGCCGCTCACCTTGATCATTCGCTGCGCCCATCCGCTTGCGGGGACAGCAGTCAGCAGCATCGTAACCAGTACATATTTCCCGATGCGGCTTATTCTTTTCCTATTCATACGCTTCAGCTTCTTAGAATAAATAGCAGCATGACACCGCTATTTCTGTCGGCACACACTTCACTCCGTTTGCATTATACTCTTCTTTTTTCAGGTATGTACCCTCCGGATATTTCTTCTCCCTGTACCACAGGGCACCCACTCCGGCCGAGAATTCCAGGTTGAACCGTTTACTCAGCGGCCAGGCATAGCCGTATGTCAGTCCCGGTCCTGCAGCTTCTCCCTGGTGCGCCTTTCCCTTGTGCACCACCGTATACCTTAGTCCGCTTACAGATAAGCCGATGAACGAGCGCGTCATCGGCCTTCCAGAAATCCAATACCTGAACTCCGCCTGTGCCCCTTTTAACTGGGCATCCAGCGGCGTCTTGTTTAGTCCGTAAAACACAGTCCCTTCCAGACTGAATTTGGAAGCTGTCACCAGCTCCATTGAAATGTTCGGCGTCAGGTTCCCCCACAGCAGTGCGTTCGTTTTCACCGCGGCCAGCTGTGCATGAGCCATGCCGCAACCGGCCACCCATGCTCCCAGGCAGATACCCCGCCTTAAAAAATGATTCATAAAACTTTGGTTATAAATAAATTTTCATTAAGTCTTAGTATGCGTTCTTTTCCCCATGTATAGCATTCATCACCGTTTTATAGATGATAAACAAGTCCAGGCCGAAGCTCCAGTGTTCGATATACCATATATCTCCACGGATACGTCCTTCCATATCCTTCAGCTCCTTGGTTTCTCCGCGATAGCCCGTCACCTGGCTCCAGCCCGTGATGCCCGGCTTCACGAAGTGTCTCACCATATACTTGTTAATCAGTTTCGAATATTCCTCCGTGTGTTTCAGCATGTGCGGTCGGGGACCTACCACGCTCATGTCGCCCAGCAGCACATTGATAAACTGCGGCAGTTCGTCGATGCTCGTTTTTCGCATGATGTTTCCCCAGCGTGTCTTGCGCGGGTCATCCTTGGTAGCCTGCAGCGAGTCGGCCTGTGTGTTCACCCTCATGCTCCGGAACTTATAGCAGTAGAACTCCTTGTCGTTCAGCCCGTTTCGTTTTTGTTTGAAGAATACTGGTCCCGGCATCGTCAGCTTGGTGATAATGGTCACAATGAGCAGGATAATCGGGAAGAGCGTACACAGAAACAGCAGTGAGAACACAATGTCGAACGCCCGTTTCATCATCTTGTTGCCCGTCCGGCTCAGCGGGTCCGGTCGTAGGCTCAGGAAAGGTACGTTTCCTATCATATTGAAATATACCCGGTTCTGCAGATAGTTGTAAATGTTTGGCACACTGTAGAAATGCACCAGGTGGTTCTCGCAGTAATTAATCAGCGAACGGATAATGACATGTTCCTTCGAAGGCAGACAGCAGAACAGGTAATGCGTATTCCCGTTCTTTTCCAGGTATTCTTTCACGTCCTGGGGTTTTCCCAGGTACGGACATTCCTGTGGAAATTTCGGGTTCGGCTCAAAGTCGAAATACCCCTTTACCCTGAATCCGGTCCAGTCCTGAGTCGTCAGTTCATAATATAGCTCGCGGTTGTTTTCTGAACTACCCACCAGCACTACATAGCGCAGGTTACCACCTTTCGAACGGTATCTTTTCAACCCCCATCGCATGAGGATACGGAATACAGACAGCGAAATAAACAGCAGCCCTAAAAAAGTCAGGTAGAAATACGACCAGGCATCCATGAATCGTCCCAGCTCCAACACTACCCCTGATAATATTCCGAAGCAGATTGTACTTCTCAATACCTTACCCAGAATCTGGTAGGCATATACCTTACGCCGGTAAAGTACCACGCCAGCCTGCATGGCCGATACGAAGTAGCAAAGCATTACTGTCAGTATGACCTGCAGGTGCGGTGCCTGCAGAATCTTGTGCCATGGCGTATCTTCCGTAGTGAGAAACAACAGATAGAACAATCCTCCCGTAATAAGCGTTTCACAAGTAACGATAAAAAAGCTTACCCAACTGTTATAGGCGTCATATTTTGTTTTCATGCGCTATGTTTTTTGTATTTTTATCAAAAGTGCTTTTGCAAAGTAATTGGATTTTTGTCTAAAAATCAATGAAATAATGAAAAGTTTAACCGTATAATGGTAAATTATACGATTAAACCTCAAAAAAGTATACTGATGTTACGTTTTAAAGTCTCAGTTGGCTATCCCATCCTTAGAATTTCAGTTTGGCCGAAATAAATTGCGGTACCTTCCAGGCCATTTTTTGCAGTTTGGTGAGTGTAGGAGAGAAGCCGTGGCTCCGGTACATTCTGACATCCTCGTCCCACATCTTTTTTCGTCGTGCACTGTCGGTCGATAAACCTCCCATGCGCATACGTACGATGTATTCATTCAGATATTCCACCTTTAAGTCGGCTTCGTATAGGAATCTTACCAGCAAATCCGAGTCTGCTGCAATCTTGTAACTCTCATCGTATAATCCGTATCGGTCATAGCATTCTTTCCGGATGTAGCATGTAGGGTGCAGTGGAAGCCATCCGTGGCGTACCTTCCATTTGCTGTAGCTTCCTCCCATCCAGTTTCGAATCACCTTATCCGTATTGTCCGGGTCAACAAACAAGCCGTTGCCATACACAAAGTCTGCTCCCGTCCGTTCAAATTCTTGCGCCATCCGGCTGATGGTATCCTTGGCATACAGAAAATCATCACTGTGCAGCAGTCCGATTATATCCCCTGTAGCTGCCTTGATGCCTTTATTGATACCTTCGTACATTCCTTTGTCGGGCTCTGAGATAATTTTGGATATTCTGTCCTTGTAACGATTGATTACTTCCAGTGAACGGTCTTTGCTGGCTCCGTCCACCACAATGTATTCGATGTCCGGATAATCCTGTGACAATACGCTTTCAATTGCTTGACCGATGGTCGCTTCCCGGTTGAAGCATGAGGTAATAATGGATATCTTCATATCAAAGTTCTATTTATTTAGCAATAAATAATCCGTTGCCTGATGTGGTATGTGACAAAACTATTACGATAGTTTTCGGTATCTTGCTGCGAATCCCCAGATTTCCATAAAGCAAACCAATGGTACGATAAATCCCACTGCCATGGAAATACGGTCGGCTATGAGCCCCATTAACAAGGGAGCCACTGCTCCTCCTACAATCGACATAATCAGATAAGAAGAAGCCTGTTTGGTTTGTGTGCCAGCGTGGCGCAAAGATAAGGAAAAAATAGTAGGAAACATAATCGATTCACATAAAAAGCACAGTAACAGGAAATACCATCCTGCTCCACCCGGCATCAGAATGACTGCCGCCATACATACACAGGCACCTGCCGCACAAACGGCCAGCACTTTTTCCCCCTTCACGAAGCGCATCAGCCAGCTTCCGCCCATGCGTCCGGCCATGAACAGTCCCATGCCGCCGAACGACAGCCATACCGAAGCCTCCTGTGCCGAAACACCCGCATTTTCGGTGGCGTAGTTGATGAAAAAACTGTTGATGCCCGTCTGTGCAGCCACGTAAAGGAAAAGCGACAGCAGTCCCACCGTGAACGAGGTCGTTCTCCACAGCGATTTCCCGCTCGCTTCAGCCTGTCCGCTTTCAACTTCCCGGCCTATTTCCGGCAGTTTCACCCGCGAAAAGAGGATGGCGATGCACAGCACCACCGTACCCAGCACCGCGTAAGGAGTAGTCACGTCACCTCCTCCGGCAAAGAGGAAGAAACCTCCCGCCAGCGGACCGCAAATCCAGCCCAGCCCGTTGAACGACTGGGCCAGGTTGATGCGCCGCTCACTGCCTTCCGGTTCACCCAGCACCGTGACATACGGGTTCGAGGCCGTTTCCAGGCAGGTCAGTCCGCAACCGATGACGAACAGTGCCAGCAGGAAAAACTCAAACGACTGAATTCGTCCTCCCGGAATGAACAGCAACGCCCCGATGCCATACAGCACCAGGCCCGTCAGCACCCCTGTGCGGTAGCCGAAGCGGCGGATAATCCGTCCCGCCGGCAGCGCCATGATAAAATACCCTCCGTATACCACCGCCTGAATCAGGGCCGAGCGCGTGCGGGTAATCTCCAGTGTATCTTGAAAATGTTTGTTCAGCACATCCAGAATACTGTGTGCCACTCCCCACAGAAAAAAGAGGGAAGTAATCAAAATAAAAGGAACCAGGAAACTCTTTCCGTCCCTGGTTCTTACTAATCCAATCTTTTCCATCTCAGCTTCTACTGATTTCCAGTCCCTTGTTCGATAAACTCATCTCCACGAAGCGCGCCCGTTCGTTCGGACGTTCCTCTGTCAGAATCCGGCGGATACGCACCGCCGCATCCGGATCCTTGGCCACCATGTACAGGTAACCGCCGCCCCCGGCCCCCGGCAACTTGTATCCCAGGCAGAGGTCGTCAATCCGTTCCGTCAAGGCCTGCACTGTCGCCGGGTTCGTACCCTCATCCAGCAGCTGGTTCTGCTTCCACGTCTTCCGTATCAGTCGTCCCGTTTCCTCGAAATCATTCCGCAGGATGGCGTCGTACATATCCATGGCGTGACCCTTCATCTGTTCCAGCAGGTGCAGGTGACGGTTCGAGTTCAGGAACATACCCTTCACAATCTCCGCCAGGATGCCCTTGGCCGTACGCGTAATGCCCGTGTAATACAGCAGATGGCACTTGCGGTACTCGTCGCTCGTGAACAGGTAATCCGGCAACCAGCGCACCTTCGGTTCCTGATGCCATCCCGGTTGCGTCTGTAGCAGCTTCACCCCGTGCAGCACACCCCCGTACTGATCCTGCCAGCCGCCCCCCGTGGTGAGCAACTGTTCCAATACCAGTGTACGGCTGCCGATGCCCTGCTTGTCCCAGTTCAGGCCGCAGAAATCATTCAGCGCCCCTAACACCGTAGCCGCCAGGATAGAGCTGGTGCCCAGTCCCGAACCCGCCGGAATGGCCGACAGCAAGGTCACTTCAATACCCGTGCCGAACGCTTTCAGCTGTGCTTCCAGCGAAGCAAACCGTTCCATGGAGAAATCCGGATGGAATCCTGCCAGTACCAGTGCCGCCTTGGGAATAGAGAAAGGCGAACCCACCTTGTTGAAATGCTGCAGCTCCTCGTAGGTAGACACCACCTCCATGGCACCTAGGTCAATCGAACGCAACGTAATGCGGTATTCCTTCGACGGCTTCACGTACACCTGCAGCGGCGGCTGTCCGTTCAGCTCAATGGCCAGGTTCACCACATTTCCGCCCTCCATCAGGCTGTAGGGTGGGGTATCCGTCCATCCCCCTGCAATGTCGATACGCACCGGGCTGCGTCCCCACACAATCTGGTCCGCATACACCGACAACTTCGGCTGCTGACGGTAATCCATCGTGCTGGTCAGTCCCTGACGCATCAGGCCGAACGCCCGTGCCTCCAGTTCCTTCGCTTCCGGATTCCCCTCCAGCTCGCGCACCTTCGCGCGGAACATCGCGTCGCTGATACGCTTCAGCAGGGAAGTCCCTTCCGGCAGTTCCTCCGGCAGGGCGATGCCCCCTTTGGCAAACGCTTCCGCTGCTTCCTGCAAGTCCACCTGATAGAACACGCTCCGTTCCTGGTTCTTGGCCAGCAGGCTCCAGTTCTCCTTGCGGAACACCTCCCGCTGGGCGAACAGCCGTCGCAGGTTCGCATACGCCGAAATCTCGTCGGCCGATACCTTTCGTGCCTTCTGCCAGATAGCCCGTCCGGCTTCACCCTGTCCGCCATCCGTCATCCATTGCAGCACCGTGCCCAAATCCTCTATCGAGTCCGTCACCGGGAAAATCGCAGCCGACTGCAAGTCCTCACAGCCCCGGATTTCGTCCGCTGTCAGACCTCTTTCCGCCAGCCATTCCGTCACCGGACGGCCCAGATATGCCGTAGAAGCCTCCTTCAGGCTCCCCTTGAATTTATCGTTAAAACCGTACGGACGTGCGGCAAACTCCCGTTCGCCCATCGGTACCACGTCGATGCACACCCCTTCCGGCACGTTCAGTGCCCAGTTGTTGCGCGGTACCCCCGTGATGATGTTCCGGCTGTGTAGCATCCAGTTCTTGCCCACGTGGCTGTTTTCCACCCACACCTCCGCGTTGTCGGCCGTCAGCGGGAATTCCATCTCCGCATTCTGCACGAACACCGCCGGATGCGGTTTCACCTTGTGGTGCATAATCGCCCGCTGGTCCGTCACGCAGTTCTGCACGGCCAGTGTCGACGAAATCATCTCCCGGCTCGTACCGTAGTGGTGGAACTCACCGCCCGGCAGCGGCAGGATAGCCACCTTCAGGCTGTTCAGCTCCTCATCCACGATGCGCGGATGCGCTCCCAGTGCCAGTCCGAATTCCGAATACATGTCGTAGAACTTCACGCCTCCGTCCTTGTCGGTAGAACGTTTCACCATCAGCTCGATGGCACGGTCACTCAGCAGCCAGATGCCGATGTCCATCAGGAACAGGTAATCCTGCATCAGCTGGCCCATTTCCTCCACGCTCGGTTTCTGCAGCATGAAGTCCAGCTTCTCCGGTTCCTTCCGCGACGATACGAACACCCCGTGGTTCTTTGCCAGTTCCGGGTCCACCCACAAGCCGTAGCACACCACGTCCACATCCGGAATCTCCTGCAGCGGCTCCGTGGCACGGATGTACACGTCGCCGCTCGCAATCAGCGTGCGCAGTCCCTCCGGCGCCCGTTCCATGATTTCCTCATACAGCGGCAGCTGCAGCGACAGCAAGTCCTGTGTGATGCGCTGTCCGCGTGCCCAGCGGAACACCGGTATCGGCGTCAGTACCTTGCCCGACGGTGCATAGCCCGGCAGACGGCGGCTCTGTCCCCCTGCATGCAGCAGGATACGCTTCTCCCGTGCCAGCCAGTCGCCCAGTGCGGCATCCTTATCCTCTTCCTCCCGGCAAGCATTCAGCAGCCAGGCCGTACCACCTCCCGAACCCAGTTTCTTTCCCACCGGGTCCGATGTGCAGAACCACTCCTTGTGGTCCGCGTGCATAATATCGTGAAAACACTCCACCAGATTCGGTGGCAATGACAATAACTTTTTCATGAGCATATATTTTTAGACATAAGAACAGAAGAACATATAGAGTTAAAAGTTAATAGTTAAAAAGTAAAAGCGGTAAAAGCATCCCGTTTTCACTTTATTATTAAATCTTTTGTCTTTCTGTTCTTTTGTCAAAAGAGAAAACATCCACTCGTTTTTAATTTTTAATTTTTCACTCTTTCACTCTTTACAGCTTAAATATCCGCGTCATCAGCTTCCATTTCTCCTGCGAGGTCGCTCCCGGAGCAGCTTTCTGGAACTTCGCCATGTGCGCTTCCCATTCCGCCTGACGGGGCAGGGTAGCCAGCCGTGCATAATCCCGTTCCATGTCAAACTCATCCGTGGTATCCATAATCATGAACAGGCGGTTTCCGTCAATGTAAATCTGCATGTCCGTGATACCCACCTCGCGGATACCCGCTTTCACCTCTTCCCACACGTGCGCATGTTCCGCCACGTAGGCCTCAATCAGCTCCTTGTCGTCATAGAGTTCCAGTGTCTGGCAATATCTTTTCATAATTTCATATTAAGTTTGACAGCAATGTGCTTATTTTAGGACTTTGAAGAATTTCTTTTAATCTAGCTATGAAACTATCCATATTCTCTAGGTCTTTATATTCTACTTCATTTACTTCATCTTTCAGATGGCATGGATAGATTTCGATGGGATTTTGTAACATGCTAAGTAATAAAAAACGAACACCCCCCATGTGAGTCGCAGTAATATAGAGTTTATAACAAAGGTCTTGCTCCGTTCGTCTTATCAAAGTTCTTAAATCTTTTTCAATCTCAAAGTTACTACCCTCAGAAATCTCTATATTTCCGACGATTTTCCCATTTGTATTTTCCGATAAGAAATTTGCTTGCTGCTGCAGAATATCCTTAGGAGTTTCTTCCCTTTTAGCAGTAATATCAGGCCATAAACTTTTACACATGGTATATATTTTTAGATGTTTATTCGAAATTTTAGTGGCAAATGATCTGAATAATCTTTGTTGTTAATAGAACCGTTTCTGTTTAATAAGCTATTCCCATCTATGGTTGTGATTATATCTAATTGTGAATCTTCAAAATAATCTATGAGTCCTTTTCTGATGAGAACCTGATCAAGTAAATGCCAGAATAATTCTACATTCAATGATCGTTGTAGGAAATAAGTTCCCGATACATTTCCTTTCCCATTGTCGCCATAAAATCCCCACATGGGATTATAAAAAAACTTGTACGCATCTCCGTCTACAATTCTTTCACCTTTTTTGGCTATGTCTTTTTCCATGACGGCATGCATTCCTTTTGTTTTTATCATTGGAGTCTCAAAAGGGTTTAAATTGAAGTCTCCGCATACTATAGATAAATTACTTTCTCCATGTCTGCTTTCGGTATCATCTATGAACTTTTTAATTTTTTCTATTCGTTCATTTTGTTCTGTAGAGTCATAGTTTTTTTTGTCATAAAAGTGGATTGGAAATAATAGAACTTCTTTTTCAAATATATCACTTTTTATTTTAAAAGCACCAATCCTTTTACCGCTTTCGTCGTATGTACTTATATCGATGTTATTTTTACTTATAATCACGATTTTTTTCCATACCAGACATTGGACTATCTTATAGGAATTACCGTTTCTTGAGTTAATGATATGTAATAGTTTTGCCGTATCTGCTTGATCCAGTTCTGCAAGCATACAAACATCAATATGCTCATTCTGTATTAGAATACTTATTTTATCAAATAAGAAACTTGTATTTTTTTTATTTATATTCCAGAAGAGAAAATTCATTTTATATGCTTTTATATGTGAAATCTGCTACTTTGACTAATAGTGCAGTTGTGTTTTTCTCCCATATCGAATTATCTTCTTTCCAATATAAAATATGATTTATATTTCCATTGGATATTTTTTGTTTTTTCTCTGTGCCTCTTTTGGAGTATATAGTAATCATGTCACCTTTATGGATTTCCATGTTGGGAAATATAAAAGATTTTCTGCAACCTTCATCTTTTGAGGTATTACAGAAAAGAATAAATGCCCAGCTGTTACAATCTTCTCTTACTTGCAATACAATGCGTTCTGCACTTATATCTTTTTTATCCAGTATATTTAATATCCCTATTTCCATATAAACTGATTATTTTATACACAAAGATACAAAATAAATGATTAGATTGATTGTTCTTTCCCGTTATTTCAGATAAGATGTATAATTTTTTTGTATGCAGCTTTTGTATATTTGTCAAGTGACCTTATGATGAAAAAAGTATCTGTATTTCAGTGGATTTGAAATGCAGATACTTTCTTCCTTTATTTTTAGTTCTTGGTTATCGTCCCTTATACATTGAGTCATAATACTTCTGATAGTCACCGCTCGTCACGTTGTCCATCCATTCCTGGTTGTCCAGATACCAGCGCACTGTCTTTTCTATGCCCTCTTCAAACTGCAGGCTCGGTTCCCAACCCAGTTCCTTCTGCAACTTCGTAGAATCGATGGCATAGCGCATGTCGTGGCCCAGACGGTCGGTCACGTAGGTAATTAGGTCCATGTCTTCACCCTCCTTGCGACCCAGCAGACGGTCTACCGTGTTGATTACTACCTTGATGATGTCAATGTTCTTCCACTCATTGAAACCGCCGATGTTATAGGTTTCTGCCGTCTTACCGTTGTGGAAAATCACGTCGATAGCCCGCGCATGATCCTCCACATACAGCCAGTCGCGCACGTTTTCCCCCTTACCGTATACCGGCAGCGGCTTGCGGTGACGGATGTTGTTGATGAACAGCGGAATCAGTTTCTCCGGGAACTGATACGGCCCGTAGTTGTTCGAACAGTTCGTCACGATGGTCGGCATGCCGTACGTGTCGTGGAATGCCCGCACAAAGTGGTCACTGCTCGCCTTGCTGGCAGAGTAGGGGCTGTGCGGATTATACTTCGTATCCTCGTAGAAGAAATCCTTCCCGTACGCCAGGTGATGTTCCGACGACGAAGCCGTGGTAGTGAACGGCGGCTCGATACCTTCCGGATGTGTCATCTCCAGTGCCCCGTACACCTCGTCGGTAGAGATATGATAGAAACGCTTGCCCTCATACTTCTCCGGCAGACTTTCCCAGTACACCTTAGCCGCCTGCAGCAGAGACAGCGTACCCATCACGTTGGTGCGTGCAAAGGTAAACGGATCCTTGATGCTTCGGTCCACGTGGCTCTCCGCAGCCAGGTGAATGATACCGTCCACGTGATACAGCTCCATCAGCTCCTGCATCTTCTCGTAGTCGCAGATGTCCGCTTTTATGAACACATAGTTCGGCTGGTTCTCAATGTCCTTCAGGTTCGCCAGGTTACCCGCATACGTCAGCTTGTCCAGGTTGATGATACGGTATTCCGGATACTTGTTTACGAACAGGCGCACCACGTGGCTGCCAATAAATCCGGCACCGCCGGTAATCAGTATGTTACGTTTGAAAGTCTCCATAATGAAAAATGAAAAAAATGAATAATGAATAATGAAGAATGAAGAACGGTGCACGTACCCGTTTTTCATTATTCATTGTTAATTATTAACTGTAACTAGTCTCTTCTGAAAATATCACGTGTATAAACTTTTTCCTTTACGTCATCCAGGCACGCATCGTAGCGGTTGGCAATGATGGCGTTGCTCTGCTTCTTGAAATCCTCCAGGTTGTTCACCACCTTTGAGCCGAAGAACGTAGTACCGTCTTCCAGAGTCGGTTCATAGATGATGACCGTGGCACCCTTCGCCTTGATACGCTTCATTACCCCCTGGATGCTGCTCTGGCGGAAATTGTCGCTGTTCGACTTCATGGTCAGGCGATATACCCCGATGACACATTCCTTCTCTGTTTCCGGACTGTAATCTCCGCGGTTGTAATAATCGTAGTACCCCGCTTTTTTCAGCACCTGGTCGGCAATGAAATCCTTACGCGTGCGGTTACTCTCCACAATGGCCTGAATCAGGTTCTCCGGCACATCCTGGTAGTTGGCCAACAACTGCTTGGTATCCTTCGGCAGGCAGTAGCCCCCGTAGCCAAAAGAAGGATTGTTATAATGCGAACCGATGCGCGGATCCAGACAGATACCCTGAATGATGGCCTGTGTGTCCAGTCCCTTCACTTCTGCATACGTATCCAGCTCGTTAAAGTAGCTCACGCGTAGTGCCAGATAGGTATTGGCAAACAGTTTCACCGCTTCTGCCTCCTTCAGTCCCATAAACAGCGTGTCGATGTCCGGTTTCAAGGCACCCTTCTGTAACAGCGCCGCAAACTCATGCGCCTTTTCCTCCAGGTGTTCCCCGGCAATTGCCTGAATCGCCGCGTTCTCCTCGTCACGTCCGTTAATCAGTTTCGGGAAGCCCACGATGATACGGCTGGGGTAGAGGTTATCGTACAGCGCCTTGCTCTCACGCAAGAACTCCGGTGAGAATAGCAGGTTGAATTTCTTTCCCGCAAGGGCAGGAGTGGAGCGGAATTTTTCCGCATACTTCACGTACAAGCTGCGGCAGTAGCCCACCGGGATGGTACTCTTGATTACCATCACCGCATCCGGGTTCACTTCCAGTACCAGGTCAATCACCTCTTCTACATGCGACGTATCAAAATAATTCTTCACCGGGTCGTAGTTGGTGGGAGCGGCAATCACTACGAAGTCCGCATTCCGGTAAGCTGATGCTCCATCCAGCGTAGCGGTCAGGTTCAGTTCCTTCTCTGCTAAATACTTTTCGATGTACTCATCCTGAATCGGGCTGATACGGTGGTTGATTTTCTCTACCTTTTCCGGTATTACGTCTACAGCCGTTACCTGGTGATGCTGGGCCAGCAGCGTGGCTATGGATAAACCTACGTAGCCTGTGCCAGCTACTGCGATATTGAAGTTGTTCATGTTTTTAGGTAATAGTGTCAAGCAAAAAAGAGAATAATAATTTGTATAAACTAAATTCTCTTTCTTGTGCTATTTTAATACATGTGCTAATCTATTATTTCAGAATTCTTTTTTATAGAGATTTTATTAGCTTTGTACATTCTGTTTTTGTTCTTTGAACTTCTTTAGAATGCTTTTATATTAGGCTCTTGATCAATGATAAAAAACTTCTTATCATTTTTAGAGATGGTGTGTACCAGTGAAAAATAAAACTATTAAATTCTTCTTGAATTTCATTTCGGACAAAATTCGACAGCTTAGTTTGATATTCCATTGCAGTTTGTGGAAAACCATTCATCGCTAAGTAATTTAAAGATTTTGTTTTTAGTCCGTTTTTGATTTCGTCCATATTTTTGCTTCCAATTAAAACAGCATTCAGACTTTCTGCATTAATATCAATTTTCTTTATCTTACTTTTGGTATAATAAATTTGGACAGAAAGAATTAATATGTGAATAAGAGTTACTGCCAATCCTAATATACATGTGAACAATGTGAATATACTAGTTTCCGATTTTGAAAGAAAACAACCCAATGTGCCTATTTTACTTGTGAAGAAATCATTAATAGGATGGTAAAAATGAAATATTATCATTAGTATAATTATGACTACCAAAGCATTCATGTATTTTACAAAAAATTTCGTTTTATAGCATATCCATGTTAGAAGTGTATACAGAATAATACAAGAATTCAGTATTTGTAAAGCTTGATAATAATCCCTATACATAGGATGGTTCTCGATTCCAATATAGGCTAATATTATGATTGCATAATAGAACCCTAAAGCAGCTAAATTCTTTATAGTCTTATAAAATATGTCCCATGTGCTCTTCAGCATTTTGTACCCTTCAGCCAATTGTTCATTTGTAAGGTATGCTTGATACTTGCCAAGGAAATCCGTTATTAAAGTTTGTTTTTCTTCTTGCAATTTTGTAAGAGGAAATTTTGTCAATAAGGGTTCATAGAAAAAAAGCAAACAGATTCCCGCCCACAATTGGATAAGTGGAGCAAAATTTATCAATGCTATTTCATCCATAGTAATTAAATAAGTTTTTTAGCATTTGCGAAAGCTACATCAAATAAAATCATTAATTTTTGACAATTTTCTGGTTGATTAAAAGAACCTATTGCTAGATATTGCTCTGGTATATATTCTAGTCTGAATTTATCATTATCAAAGATAGCAAAGTTGCAATGTTCTGTATTGAGTTGATTAAATATATTTTTTTTGTCTTTTTCTTGAATTAAGCGAACTTCGATAGTGTTGTTTTTTCTTCTGTCTTTAGTCTTTCGTATAAGACTAAGAGGAGCATCATTGATATACTGGTTGGTTTCTACCATTATAGATAATTTGTTATTATCTCTTTTAAGAAAATCATTTAGAGTATTCCAATAAGGTTGAGTCATAATTAATTCGGGCTTGAATCCTTCACTAAAAATACGTACTTCATTATTTGTGTATTGGAACAATATTGACATTAATATCGAAGCATGTTCTTTACCCGCATTAGTAAAGGTTTCATTTGATTTTTTCTCTGCTAAATCCTTCAGATATTCACGATATTTTTCAAGAATTATATTAGTATCCATATTTTATAGTTATTTTCCCTTAGAGAACAAAAATAATTATAATTATTGATTTATGCAATATTGTTATTGTTCATTTAGTTTCTTCTAATTTTTTCGATAGCAATTCGGTTAAAAATAAATTTTCTTGATTGAACTTTTATGCCTGTGAGAATTCCTTGATACGTTGTTCTTCATTCAGGCGGCAAACCAACAGCCTTCCGTTCTTTTCCGCCACGATGTAACCGTCCAGTCCTTCTAACACCACCTTTTGCTCGTCTGCCACATGTACCACACAATTCCGGCATCCAAATAGCTTCACGTTGTCTCCCACGTGTGCATTTCCGTTTTCATCCTGCGGCAACAATGTGTGTAGCGAACCCCAGCTGCCTAAGTCGCTCCAGCCGAATTCAGCCGGCAGTACGTCAATTTCTTTCGCCTTTTCCATGACGGCATAGTCAATTGAAATTTTCTCGCAGGTAGGGAAGAGACGTTTCAGCTCCTCTTGTTCCTTATCCGTAAATAAGGCAGGTTCCAGTTCATCCATCACTCCGGCTATCTGTGGCGCATACATCCGGATGGCTCTGGTAATGGTTTCCACGTTCCATACGAATATGCCCGCATTCCAGAAAAAGTTTCCGGCAGCTACATACTTCAGAGCAGTTTCCTTATCAGGCTTTTCCTTGAAAGCCTCCACTTCGTAAATACCTCTGCTGTCAGCCTCACCTTTGGCAGCAATGTACCCGTAACCTGTTTCCGGTCGGCTGGGCTTGATTCCAAGGGTGACGATGGCAGCTGATTCCGCTGTCTTTTCGAGTGCGGCAGCGATACACCGTGCGAATTCAGCGGTATTTATCACCAGGGCGTCCGAAGGTGTGACCACGATGTTTGTCTCTGGAAACTCCTTCTTGATTTTCCAGCAGGCATACGCTATGCAAGGAGCCGTGTTACGCGCTTCCGGTTCAGCCAGAATATGGCTTTCCGTTAATTCCGGCAGTTGCGTTTTCACGATGTCTGTGTACTTTTCGCTGGTTACTACCCAGAAATTCTCTATCGGACAGAGCGGAAGAAAACGCTCTACGGTAAGCTGTATAAGCGATTTACCACATCCCATCACATCAATAAACTGTTTGGGATATTCGGGGGTACTCATAGGCCAGAAACGGCTACCGATTCCGCCTGCCATAATGACTACATGTGTTTGCATTGTGCTTTTGTGGATTTTATATTGTTATTTAGTTATATATTTGTTTCTTAGATATTCTTTTAATGCTATATGGTCATATTTAAATTGTTTTTTTATCTCAAAGATTTTTGCATCAACTAACATTCTGTACCAAAATCCTTGTAGTATATGCCATATAAAACCTTCTTTTCCATCAAGGAATCCGCCTTTAAGGATATATCTTAAAAAGAAATTTATAAATGGCCTTACAAATAAGGGTGATTTAATATATTTTATTTTGAGCCATCGCTTTCTTTGTTCTTCTGTTCCCCAAAATTTAGGTATGACTTCTTGTGCTTTTGCATCCAGCCCATACTCCATCATCAGCATATCTACCATTTCACGAGTAGCATATCCGTTATGCTTTTCTGTCCACCAAGTCAAATCATTCAGGTTGGCATCTACTTGATTTCCTTCTTCTATAGTAATGGTTGTTCCATCAAATATCCGGATATGCTCGTCCATCCAGCGGTTTTCACAATCCCCATGGCCTTTACGGAAAATCTTGAGATGATAAGAGGGATACCAGCCACCATGCAATAACGGCTTTCCCATGAAATCAATCCGTTTTCTTACATACACTCCATTTACATTTTCAGAACAATTGCTCAATGTGTTTTTTACGGCTGTGCCGATGTTACCCTCTAAAAACTCGTCTGCATCAATACGCCAAATCCATTCCGACTGGATAGGACATTGATATACTCCGTAGTTGAATTGGGTAGCATAATTTTTCCAAGGGTTTTTGTAGACTTTTGCCCCTAATTCTTCTGCTATTTCGCATGTCCGGTCTGTACTTAAAGAATCCACTACAAAAACTTCATCACAAATTCCTTTTAAGGAATTGATGCAACGTGCTATATGCTTTTCCTCATTTTTGGTGAGAATGATGGCGGCTATTGTACTCATAACTTATAAATTGCTTTTAAATCAAACGTTTTGTCACTAAATATTTGAGTAAATATATTTGATAAGCATTTCAGAAAATATGCGATGATAAAAATAATAAGATAAATGATTATGAGGTTAAAGGGGAAGAGATAGTTTAGCTTATCAGTGAAAATAGCATACTGAACCATATAGATTTCCAAAGTAAGACAAGATATGAAATAGAAAATTTTACCAACTTTACTTTGAAGTATAATATGGATTTTAGGTGAATTACAGAACTGATATATCCAATATACAGAGATTAGTAAAGGAATGAGAGAAATAATTTGAAATTTGCAATAGAATGGAGATATTTTGTATATTCCCATGCATGCATAATAACAGGTTAAACTTAATAGAATGTAGATGAATGATTTTTGTGGCGATGTCGTTTTTTCCTTTTGGATAGCTGTCATAGCTCCTAATAGCATAAAAAGAAAATAGTAAATTCTCATGTATGCGATGTCTGAGTACATGATAGACTTGTTTAAATCCAATATCATAAAATAGCTTACAATCACAATAGTACTTGCTATCAAGAACGTTATTTTTAAATGTTCAAACATATACTTTCTAATTGGATAGAAGATGGCGTAATAAATCATGATACATGGGATAAACCAATATCGAGGCGTTGTTATGATATCGGTAATGTTCCATTGCCACATAAAGATTATTGATGAGAATAAAGCCCACATGATGATAGTAGGATATATTCTGCTGATTCTGCGTTTATACCAGTTGATAAATCCATCATCTCTTCCATAGAATAGAGTAAATCCGGAACAAAAGAAAAATAATCCATCTCCAATAGCTCCTCCTGTGACTAATCCTTGAAATTTTGGAAATAAAATTGCCATGTGAGAATATGTGATAAACAATGCCGCTATAAATTTTAGCAGTATAATACCCTTATTTTTACCCCCCCCATATATTGTTAATTGTTTATAAATCAATTGTTTATATTTCTTGTTTTAATAACTTTTGCAGGATTTCCACCTACTACATGATAGTCTTCTACATTTTTGTAAACAGAAGCTGTTGCTCCGACAACGGCCGCTTTTCCTATACATACACCTAAACCAATAAATGCTTTCGAACCAATCCACGCTTTTTCCTTTATCCGGATTGGAGCAGTAATTAAAGAGTCATTGGCCGTATTTAGCATATTGATATCATGTGATGCAGTACATAGATAACTATATTGCGATACCACCACATCATTCTCTAAGATTACTTTATCCTGATTGTAACAAATTACTTCAGGGCCTAAACATGCTCGGTGTCCCATTTGAAGATTCCAGGGTGCCCATATTTTTACGGAAGAATATACTTCTGCATCCCATTCTATTTTAGCTCCAAATAATTTTAGAACTAAAATTCGCCATTTTCGGAATATTTTGGTAATAAATGGTCTGAAGAATAAAGTATAAGTTATATTCCACCAAGCTCTTTTTATTTTGGTGCTCATTGTTACATGTCCTGGTGTGTGTTTGTCCAAATTCATAGTTTAATGACTTCTTGGTATAATGTTATCATATCCTCGGCCATTTTCTTGGCGGAGTATTTCCTTTCTATTAATTGTCTTCCGTTTTTTCCCATTTGTTCTAACTCTTTTTCAGTACATGCTAAGAACGATTTCAGGGCTTTTATGGTCGGTTCGCTTCCTATTTCTGTCCACCAGCCGCAATGTTCTGTTTCTAGTTCTTGCCATGGAGTGCCTTTGGTGGTTATTACAGGAGTACCTGAGGCTAGTGCTTCGGCTACCACAATTCCAAAGTTTTCTGAATAAGTAGGTAGTATAAAAAGATCTGCTTGTCGGAACAATTCCCATTTTTTTTCTCCATATACACCTCCACAAAAAGAAATCAAATTATTAATTCCTAATGATTCAGTTTTTTCTTTTAAATTCTGAATATAATTGTTTTCGCCTTCTCCTGCGATATAAATAGTATATCCTTCAAGTTGTTCCTTTAATTCTGCAATTGCATCTAATAAAAATTCGATTCCTTTTTTGACATGGACTCGGGAAAGAAATAGGATTGTTTTACTTCTTTTCCACGTAGATTTGATTTGGATACTATTTACATCTATGCCATTAGCTATTACTTTGATATTTTTGTTGTATTTTAACTTTAAAAGATTGTTTTTTTCACTTTCTGCTGTGGCATGGAGGTAATCTGCATTTTTAATAGCTGAACGCTGGTAAAGTAGAAGTGCAGGTATTTTTTTTGTCCAATAATGTCTTGCAATGATCCATGGTTCCAGCATGCCATGTGGAGTAAGTACTACTTTATACCCTAAAGATTGTGCCCATTTTTGGGTGAATGCACATCCGGGAATCCAACAACAGTTTATATGTATAATATCTGGTTGTATTGTTTTTAATAGTTTTTGCCATTCTTGTTTCATTCCTTTCCATATAGAGGAGTTGATATAGTGAATGTAGCTGTTTTCTACTTCAACAGGGTGAGCTCCTTGATGTGTAATGATATGCAATTCTGTTAATTTACCTAGCTCTTTAGCAAGTAGTTGCATATAAACGGTAGTTCCGCCAGATGTTCGATCAATGCTGGGGATATAATGGATAATCTTCATATTTTAGAGATTGAATTATGAGTCCAATAAAGGTAGAATATTCTCTCTTGGGAACATATCCAATAAACCTCCATTGGTGATATTTGTCATTTTTATATTATGCTTTTTGCAATAATCGGCCAATCGATTTAAATCATGGAGATGACGCGAATGCATTAGTAGGTCTACAGCAAATTGTTTGGTAGATTTTCCTTCCAGTTCTTTGTCATTCCCATAAAAATGGCTATCAGCAGATTTAATCATTTCATGTCCTATTCCTGTAGCATCAAAGCCTGCAAAATATATGTTTTCATATTGTTGTTTTATGCCAAAAGAAAAGCATTCACCAGAAACCCCTAAGTTATTGAAAGGAAGAATATTTTTTGACCAGTAAATTTTTGTACCTTTTTTTATGTAAGGTCTAAACAATGGATGGTTATACCATGCCAAAGGTAGGATGATGGTGATGTCAGGTGATAAGTTAACAATCTCATCAATCCATGAAACCGGCCAGATGCCTTTTAGCATTTTGGAGTCCACAAACACATGGAACTTGGGCTGTAATTCCTTAAACATAGGATGCATAAAACCACGGTTTACGAACATTATGTCTTTTCCTTTTAAAACAGAAATATCTTGTGTCTTTAAAGATGGCGCGTTTAATAGAATATATAAGTCCCGTCCCTTTCCCATTGGAGGAATAGATTTTATTTTTCGATTAATCTTTATTAAGGTTGGATTGAGCTCATATTTAAGGCTCCTAATAGATTCTATTATTGATATAATCCAATCATCTTTTTTTATCATTAAATCCCAGAATCCCATAATTTTATCTTTTTACTCGTCCATTACTTTCTCCAATTATTAATGATTCAACTTCTTCAATAGAGACTTCATTGTAATCACCGTGAATAGTGTGTTTCAAACATGAAGCAGCTGTAGCAAATTCCAATGCATGTTGTTGGTCTTGTGGATAAGTGATAAGTCCATAAATCAAGCCGCCCATAAAGGAGTCACCGCCGCCTATCCTGTCTACAATATGTGTGATATCATATTGTTTTGATTTAAATATTTTTCCTTCTGTATACATAATGCTGCTCCAGATGTTGTGATTTGCATTAATAGCTCCTCTTAGAGTCACGGCCATCAGTTTGCATTGGGGAAATTTCTCCATCATTTGTTTACAGACTGATTCAAATTGTATTTGTTCTATTCCATTTTTTTGATTATTGACATTAAAGTCTTTTGGTTTGATGTTAAACATCATCTCACAATCTTCTTCATTGCCTAAAATTATATCGCAGTATGAAATTAATTTTGGCATGACTTCCGAAGGACTTTTACCATATTTCCATAGCTTGCTTCTATAGTTTAAGTCACAAGAAATAGTCATTTTCTTTTGTTTTGCTATTTGCAAAGCTTCTAATATCACTTCTGCGTCGCTTTGGGACAATCCTGGTGTGATTCCCGTCCAATGAAACCAGGTGGCATCTTCAAATATTTCTTCCCAATTGAACATTTTTATCTGTGACATGGCTATGGCAGAATGAGAACGGTCATAAAATACTCTGGAAGGACGATTTACAGATCCTGTTTCGACAAAAATAATTCCCATTCTTTCTCCATTAGTTAAGCAATGGTTGACAGAAACATTGTTTCCTTTGAGCTCCTTTAAACATTTTCTTGCTAAGGGATTATCAGGTAAACAAGTTACATATTCAACAGGAATACCATAATTGGCTAATGAGACAGCAACATTGGCTTCTGCTCCTGCATATGATACATTAAGTTGATTACATTGGGTCAGACGCAGATAATTTGGTGCGCTTAGTCTCAACATAACTTCTCCAAAAGTAACAACCTTATTCATGATTATATAGAGTTTTGTACATTACTTCTGCAATGGTAAAATCATCCTCCCAATCAATATCCTTAGAATGGATTTCATCCATAACATGCAAGAGAATTTTTTTGCCTAATCGGTTTTTTTGTTTTGTGTAAACCTCTCGTTTAGCTAAAAACATTGTGTGATTTATTTCATATAATGCTTCTAAATCTTGTGTCCTCGGCCAAGGTATATTTGTTGTATTGTTAACTAACTTGCCATTTTTGTCTAGTAGAAAATTTTTTAATTCCGTTACACCTACTAATGAATCATACCCTTCATGAAGTTTGGATAAGTATAATTCTATTCCTTTATCATATTCTTCAGCCCCCGTTAATGGAGTAGTGACATGTCCCCAAAGAATATGATCTGCATCTGTAACTGTAGGAACGTAACATATTAAATCTTGTAGATTTGTAGAACTTAAACAAAGTTCATTTGGACGAGGTATAATATGTAAACGACTATCTGATGAGTATTTTTCTGCTATTTCTATGCATATCTCGTCGTTGGAAGAGAAAATAATTTCATCGATGTGTTTAGTTGCTAAAATTTGTCTTATTTTATTTTCTACTAATCCACCTTCTATTCCAGCAAAAGGCCTGGTATTTTTGTTTTTAACTCTTTCGCTACCTTTACGGGTGGGAAGAAAAAATGCAATTTTATCCATAAGTATATTATATATAATTGATTTATTATAATGTATATAAACTCTTTATTGATACTATAATTACTTTATAAATGATGATATTTCTTGATACTTTTAATTAACGCTATATTTTTGTTTTGGATTTTGTTTGTCATTATAATTGCATCATTATAAAAATTGATATATAGATTTAATATTAAGAGCCTTATACATTGATGGAGTCAAAGAGCGAAGAATTACTATATTTCCTTTTTTGAAATCTTCGAAAATGGTTCTGTTCTCATTTGATAAAGCCATCTCTTTTTCTGAAAGAACTTGTCCTTTATAGCCATCGTACCCTACAACATCTACTTCTGTTGCTCCTAGACATAAGGCAGTTTGTAATGCTACGGTTGTACATGAATCTGTATAAGATTTGGTAAATGTAATTTCTTTTAGTTCAAAAGTATATTTCTCTGCAAAGTTTGGAACTTCAGTACCCATTGTTCGTGGATAAGGTGGTAAAATGCAGGTGCCTTCAAAATGTTCTGCTGATACGTTTGCTTCCATTCGTTTCGCTTCATTGCCGACTAAACAATAATATTTGGGATTAGAATTATCAGCGAAAAGCGCTGCATGGCGTGCTGTAACAAAAATAATAGGCATTGTAGGATTCTTATTGATATATTCCTTAATGGCTTCCATATGATGGATACAGGAATTTCCGCCCCCAACTAATAGAACTTTTGATATAGGTTGAATTTGAAGAATTGGATAATGTGCATTATCTTCAAGATGTTTTTTTCTATTATCTAAAGCTCTGACGATGCTATTGAAACTATAGGTGCGGTTAGTTACCCATTCCATTACTTCTTTTTGGGGAATGGAATTGGCTCCAGAAATCATATAAGGGAGATTAGTTCCCCAATGATATTCTTTGTAAAGTGGAATAAATGCTGTGATGACATCTCCTAAAACGTTAAAGTCTAAGTTTATTCCTTCTTTATTGAGGTATGTTAATAAGAGCTCCATGTTAAGATTTCCTGCTCCTCGTCCCATGCCAAGAATTGTAGCATCTACATAATCTGCTCCACATTCGATGGCTGTAAGTGTATTAATAAGTCCTAATTGGAGATTGTTGTGTCCATGAAAACCTATAGGACAAGCAGTCTTTTCTCTTACTTTTTGAAAAATGTCTTTTACATCTTGGGGGGTTACACCACCAAAAGAGTCCACCATACAGAAAAGATCTACTACATCATCTAATTGTCCTAATTTATCTATAAACCCCTCATATTCATTCCATTTCGACATATACATTGTGTTGAAACCCACTTCAAAGCCAAGTTCTTTTACTGACTTTGCTAAAGTTAAAGCTCGATCAAAATTTTTGGGGTCAATAGCTATACGAACCATATCAGCTAGTCCTTGAATTGGAACAAGTAAATCTTCCAAATCTTCAACTTTTGTTGACTTTTCATTTAGCATCACTACTAATTTTTTAGTACTAATGCTACGTAAGTGGCGTAATACAGAAACTGGTGTATATCCAAATTTGCCAAGATATTCTTCCGTAGGCTTATTACGATAGCCAACTTCAAGGTAATCTATTGGTAAATTGTTCATACCTTTAATATATGTATCAACAATATTTGAGTCAAAATCCCAGTTGGTGTAATATCCACCATCACGTAGAGTACAATCTAAAATCTTCATTTTATTATGCTTTCATTAATTGTTTGTATACATTGTAATATTGGGAAGTAATAATGTCCAATCTAAATCGTTTGACATTTTCTAATCCTTTTTTTATCAAATCATCAGAATGTGTAAGTGCTTCTTGATAACCATCCCTGATGCTCTTCACGTCCCATGGATTTACTAGAATTGCCCCACCGTTGCTTGCAATTTCTTTCATGGGAGTTATATTGCTAGTCAAGATAGGGCGGCCTATACTTTGTCCCTCTATTATAGGCATGCCAAATCCTTCATGTAAAGAGACAAAACTCACTATATCACAATTGATATATTTTTCTAGTACTTCTTGTTCTGTTAGATTATATACATTTTCATAATCTATTTTATGCTTTTGAAGCATGTATATTTGATCTTCATGTAATTTACCAACAATGCAAAGTTTACATGGAAATTCTTTTAACGCTTCTATTGTTCTTATTAGATTTTTATGCGGATTAGTTCCTAAGTGGAGTATTGTGGGGTATTTTGTATTTATTATTTTGGGGTGATATGTATATTCATTACTTATTGGATCATAAATGACTGATACTTTTTCTTCTTTGAATTGTATGAAATTTTCAGCTTCAGCTTTACTCTTATTAGATATAAATGTTACATATCTAGCTAAAGGTAAGGTTCTTATCCATAATAAATATTTAATCCATGAACGAATTCCCTTTTTATTATTGGTATAAAATCCTAAATCATGAACAGTCATAACTGTTTTCTCTTTTTGCAAGAATGGCAGTAGGTAGTGTTCTGTGCCTGTGATGTGAATAATATCGTAGTGTTTTGTTTTAATTTGTTTCTTGACATATTTAATGTTTGCAATTAAACTTTTGATAGCATAGTTACTACATGGCAGTTCAATACTATCTACTTCACAATTTTTATTCATTTCTAATTCTATTGGTTTGAATACCTTACCAACAGAAAACCCCATTTGGGGGTTGCGATAAATATATAAAACTCTCATCTTGACATTATTTAATAAAAGATGTCTTAGATATTGATTCTTTTGCAATGATTGCGATAGTAATGTTTAACAATAAATAGAGAATTAAACTTAATAATATTCCTAGTTTATGTTCTAATCTTATATATATTTGAATAGAAAAAGCATTTGTTAGATATAGGTAATAGGAATAGGGTTGTAACATTTTAATATATCTATTAATAACTAATTTTTGTGATGTATATATTAGTAAAGGAAGGAAAGTAATTAGATTTACAAAATAACTTATTTTAAACCCTTCTTCAAATTTTGCTTGTAAAACAAATGATACGATGAAAATTAATAAACAGCCTATAAAGAATAGTTTGTTTTGCATAATTCTGCTAACTATTTTTATATAAATGGAACAACATATTCCTAGAGCAAATCCTAGAGAGGAAGTAGCTCCCATATTTTTCCCGACTAAAATAATGCATAACAGATTCCATATTGTTATATAAAGTAGTTGAAGTTTGTTGTTATTGGTAATATAAGAAATGATATAAATTCCTATATATAATAGAATCAGAAATTGCATAAACCAAAAATGGCCATTTGCGCTAATATCTATTCCTAAGATAGATAATAGACAAGTTGTTATGTCAAAATTAGAATGTGTTGCAAATATATGGACTAAATAATAAAGGCTACATATAATAAAAAAAGGAAATAATACTTTCACAAATCTTTTTTTTATGAAGGATGAACGCCATACTATGGGATCTTTTAGGTAAGATTTATATATTCCATAACCAGATAAAAAGAAAAAACCGCAACAAGCACATCCTCCAATATATTTTAAAAAGCTAAGAAATTCTATGTTATTAAGGTTTGATTTTTGAGCCCAATGATGGAATAATACAAGTAAAATACATAATAATTGGCCTTTGAGACTTTGTTCTTTATTTAAAATTTCTTGAATCTTCATAAAATGTTATCTTAAATAAAATGATGATTTAGCTTATTTTATATCTAATAATTTTAAGTAGATAAAAAATTAAAAATATGCCGATAATACCATTCCAATATTGTCTTAAGCAGTAATATAATTCATGTCCACAACCTGCGGAGGCTCTTGTTAAGCCAAAGAAGGTAAATATAGATACTAGTCCAAATATTGAATATATAACTTCTCCATTGCGTTTTACAAAGATGAATGAGTCTATAAGAGAAAACATTAGAACCCAAATTGCGAATTGAATAGGAAAATAGAAATAGCCAAAAGTTGCTAACCCGTCTGCAACATGGCTTGTGACAACGTTGGCTGCAAATATAGGATTCCCTGTTGATAAGGATAATAGTAAATCCCCTGGTGAGTATTGGTATTTTGTTTTGTCAATATTTATATTGGCAAGTTTTAGAATAGGAGTTGGAAATAGTAGTATAGTATTACTTCTAATAAAATTATCAAGCATAGTCGGGTTGTTTAACTCTACTTGTTGTAATCTGTATAAAGTCTGGTCGGTTAACCTTAAATTACAGTATCTGTTGAGAAAAGAATTTGAAATATAACGCTCATCCCAGTAGTTTATATCAACAGTAGATTTGTTAGGATCATTTATATCCATTGCTTGGGCTATATCTTCAAGTTTTTGAGAATCATTAAAATTGTCAATGGTAGCATTGACAATGTCTATAACACTTGACTTTTCATCAAAAACAACTGTTCTTGATGCTATCATGGCCAAAGATAATCTTTCAAAAATAATTGGAGTTGTAATAACTAAAAATAATAATAATAATTTCTTAGATGGTGCCATACTCCCCAATAAAGATTGATTACTTTTTACTGTATTTAGAAGATACAATAAAATAAAAGTACATATCGGGTAGAGTAGTACTTGACGACTTCCAGAAGTTAAAGTTATTATAAATAATAGCAATATATATTTTATGATATTGTTTTTTTTATCATATCTAAAACCAGTTAAACTTGGGAAGAATAGACATAATGGAGCAAATTGAAAAATGCTTATTGTTCCTAATATTTTCGCAAGCTCAATATTATGAATGAACTTAAGACCTATATTGACGGTGAGCCCTAAGAAACCTATAATCCAATATGATTGAGCATCTAATCGTTTAAAGAACCCCCATTTTTTAAAGTAAACGGATAAACCGGTATTAGGATGATATAGATGGGAGGTCGTATAGAAAGCTAGAGTGGCTATGGAAAAAGTTATAGTTTCTGAAATAAACACATTCCATGCACTATGGAAACCTATGCTAACAGGATTTTTATCTAATAAAGTTCCAAAAATAGGTAGATATCGGTAAGCAAAAAGGGTAAAATAAGCCCAAAACGAGAAATTATGTGTTATGAAAACTCGTTTATTTATGACGGTACAAAATTGAAAGGTTACAATAATACTTAACAAGCATAATAATCCATTTTCAATAGAAGGAAATAAGATTATTTCTACAAGTGAACATATTAAAATAAAATACCAAAGATATCTTTTAAATTTTCTCATTATACATTTGTTTAAAAATGCTTTTAATCATTCCCTTATTTGAATAATCAGCAATTATTGTTTTGGAATATCCTTTCTTCATGATACTTATTCTTTCTTCATTATGGCTTAAATAGAACTTACATTTCTTTACTAATTCTGCGTCAGAGGAAAAATAGGCAGCTTCTTTATTTTCCTCAAATAACGCGATATGTTCATTTGTTCGTTCTGCTAACATAAATCCGCCACAAGCAGGGATTTCTACACTGCGAGTCGTTTGTTGGTCAAAATTTATCTTTCGTAAAAAGCATAAGTTAATTTTAAATGCACGAAGAGCCTTGCAATAGTCTTCCGAATATAACCCTTTTTCTTCTATTTTAAGATTGGGAGAATAATGTTTATATTCTAGCCATTTTCCGCCTCCCCATACACGTACTTTGATACCATGATTGGCGAGATATAATATACTTTCACATCTTTCTTTCTCCCAGGCGCCTATAAATCCAACATCTCCACCTAATCGTTTAATATCATCATCTGAGACGTTATGAGGATAATGAAATGTTGGTTCGAAAGTGTTATTTACAAATATAACTTTTTTAGCGCCAAGCCGTTTCATATCTTCTATGATATATGATTTGTTGGTTATTACATAATCATAATATGGTAGACTTTTCAAATATTGTTGACTTTGATTGTGACGTAAAGCCATATTATCAGGTGAATAGCTTATTATTTTAATAGTAGGGCATAGTTTTCTTGCGAGTTTTAATGTTCTAGGATATATAGTCACACCTTTATCTATCCAAAGCACATCGAATTTTTTATTCTTAAGACTTGTAATAATTTTTTGATTAGCACCAGTTGAATCAGGAAGATAAATTGGAACGTGATAAAGGAATAAATGGTAAGCAATTCTATACCATAAACTAGACTTTGGAGATACAGTATTTATTTGTTCTATATAATTTGCACACTTTTCAAGTGCCCAATGCCGATGAAGACAAGTATTACTGATTCCATAGGCATCAAATCCTCCAACTGAAAGAATTGTCATACATTTAATATTTTATGTAGAAAATCACTATAACGTTTACCGTATGCTTTCCATGTGAGATTTACAATAGCATTTCCTGCATATGATTCTCCTTTTAATTCTTTACTCTTATCCATTGCTATATGCATAGCTTCTATTAATGCTGTTGGTGTGTATTCTTTAATAATAGTTATAAATTCAGGTTTGTCAACGAGCATTTTTAAATCCTCTGCACCGGAATCTTTGCTACCCACCAAAGGTAGATTACATGCTATAGCTTGAGCTTGTACCATTGCTAAACCTTCCTCTCGAGAAGGAAGAATAAATATTTTGGCACGATTGTAATATTTGACTAATTGTTTTTGATCTACGGCTGGAATATGTGTGAACTGTTTATCTGATGGGAAGGGAAGATCGACTAATCCTCCTACATGTAGAAAACTATAATTTGTTTTTCTAATAGCTTCAACTATTAAGTCACAGCCTTTACGCCAGCTCCATCCACCAACCATGATAACATCATAGTCTTTGGGGATATTGGGAATAAAGGAAAACATCGATAAATCTACTCCGTAAGGGTTTATAAAGAGTTTACTCGGATCAAATCCTTGTATGATGAAACTATTGTAAACATGTTGAGTTGCGATTGCTATATAATCTGCATTTTGATAATCATTTAATTCTCTTTTTACATTTGAATTTGGCACTGGTTGTGTACCTTTTAAAGATGGTATCGATTCTAGTACTTTTTTCTGTTCTAAAATATGTTTAGACCCTCTTTCTAAAATTATAGTCGTTCCTTTGCCTTTTGCTTTATTTACAGTATGAACAAAATCTCCACTCATGGCAATCAAGACATCACATTTTCTCATATAGAAACCAGTAATGATATCTTGCATATAGATTCTAAGTTGCTTTGTCCATTGTTTATTAATTAGTTTCTGTAATAATAAGAATGGAGCGATAAAGACTAATACACTCTTATTGCATCTAGAGGGCAATCCAAATGTCATCGCACGTTTGTCAGGAACAAATGAATAGAATCTTACATCCCATCCGTTTTTGTCTAATTCTCTTGCTAAATCACATACATGAAAACGACCTGGGGAAATGATATTTATTTTTAAATTTTTCATTTATTTTTTCTGGTTTGTTTATAGATTTTATAATCACCACCTAAAAGTGATTCTACAACTAAAGCTGAATGCACGCATTTTCTTTTCTTAAACTCTTGTGCAGGATTTTCTCCTACAATGCTCATAGGTTCGATGTCTTTAACGACGACACTGCCACTACTTATTACAGCACCTCGACCAATTAATCGACAACTAGGTAATATAAGTATATTAGTTGGAATCCAAACGAAGTCTTCTATTGTTATCCCATAATATTTGTGCTCCCATTCAGGAGAGTCTATATTATGTGAAGTCGTAATTATTTCTGTTCCTGAACCAATAATCACGTTATTCCCTATGTGAACAGGACTTCGTAAATCTATTTTGTCAGTCTGTATAGAAACATGATTGCCTATGACTAAATTCTTGTTTGCTGATTTTGCTAGAGTTATAGGTATTATAACGCCTTCTCCTATAATGGCTCCTTTTTTCCGAGCTATTCTACGAGCTTTTTCATATTTAAGATTTTGTTTCCATCTTACAACAAGTCCTAATATATAATGTAGGGTACTACGGCTTTGTATATTTTGTTTATAAACCTCCTTTTCTTCTTCTTGAGTCAGTTTGTTATTTTTTATATTTTTTTCTTTTTGAAAATTTGGCAATCGCATATCCATAAGGCTCTAGTAGGTCATTAATCTTTTTGAGGCAGTATCTTAAATCTTTTTTTAGAGGATTAGAAGCTGAATAATCAGGAATCCCATTATTCCCTGGCCTCCAAGCACCGCTGGCTCGATGGATACATACTACATTTTTCATTGTATGATATCTTGGACAATCAAAATAATCTGATGGATAAATATGAATTCCTTGTTTCAATAATTGTTCCTCATCTCGTAATCCAGAATTATCATAACCGTAAGTCTCAGCAATAGCGGCTTGTACTTGAGGAATGATGGTCATATCATATCTCATGCTTTCTGGATATTTGTTATTTTTACAACGAATAAAATGTCTATCTGTATAATAGTCTAAGCAGTCTTTTATAAATGGATGCTTAGGTATTGCTCCGAAGCAATGCGAAGTTAGCCAACGTTCTCTTGGCCTATTATGGAAATTTGCCTCTCCACCAATAAACACCTCATTATCTAAGAATGGATCGAATGACTTAAAAACTTCAATATCGGTATCTAACCAGATTCCACCATAATTATAAATTGCATATAGCCGAATAAAATCAGATGCGAAGGCCCATTTGCGAACACTTACTGCTTCCAAAGCAAACTGACATTGAGTCTCTTTTAATTTATTCATATCCCATAGAATGAATTTATAGTCTGGAAGTTTCTCTTTCCATGTGTCCATAAGAATTTTAATATGGTCTGGAAATGGTTCTCCTGAAAACCAAGAATAATGTATGATTTTAGGTATCATATTGTTGAATTATTTTATCTATTAATGTAACTTATTATATACTATTAAATATATATTTCAGTACTATGGTTGTTGCTAATATGTGGATTTGTTATTTGCTTTGTAGATTTTTTTCTAGGAATGAAATTCCTTTAATTTTTTCTTGATCTAAGTAGTGGTTAACTTTGTTCCAATTTATAGTATTAGATAAAAGCTTTTCTATTTTATCATCATCGCAAGGTGTGTTGATAAAGTAATCTAATAAATTTATTTCTTTCATTATTGAGTATATTCTTTGATTTTGCTTTTCATTGAGAGGATATGGTTTTCCTATACTTAGAACAGGGGTATTGAAGTTAAGAGAAAAAATTGTACCATGAAAAGAATTGGTAACTACAATATTTGAGGAATCTATATATTCTAACCATTCTTCAATAGTGGCTTCACAATTCGCTTTTTTATCAAGAATAGAATCAGAACAAACATAGTTAATTATGTAACTATGTTTTTCTAAATAAGTAATGAGCTTATGTATAATTGGGTTATTAGCTTCCAATGAATAAATAAAAGCTTTTTTATTATTATTGTTTACTCCTCCTTTTAGAGATAAAAAAGATTTCCATTGCGTCTGATCAAGGAGGAAAGTAGGATCTACAACTTTAATCGCATCTTTTCTATTTAACATTTTACATATTGTGATTCCCGTATCTTCGCGTACACTTACTGCGTTAAATTTAGATAAACAATTCTTGAATAGGTTAATCTCTTCTTTGTCGGTAATTTTGTCTCTTCCGAAACTTGCTGCATAGGAAAGTCTTTTTATTGTAGGTGGTACGAAATCTAATAGAAAAACTTTTTTTCTTTCGATATTGCCAGCTTCATGCCAAACCTGATCACTTCCGCTGATAAATGCATAAAATTGATTTGGCTTATTTGTTAATTCAGTAGCAAGCTGATCTAAAGATGTATATTCAGTATTTGATAAATTGAGATATTTTTGTTTGAATAAATTAAATTGACGTTGATTAAAGTCTAAAGATTTTAATTTTTCTCTTTTTCGAAATATTGAAATTAATCTTCTTTTTATATGGTTTAATAATGATACGTCATCATGAATAATTCTTTTTACATGTTGACAGAATGATTTATGTTCCGGGATATATGAAATAATATATTTCATTGTTACGGGATAAAATCCAAGTGATTTTAGAATATATTGTAGTGCCACTCCTTGTAATATTTGCCCATAATTACTTTTGCTATCCCAATAGCTGATAATACCTATTTTTTTTATTTCCATAATAAATGTAATAGAAGTTTGATTCTTTTTTTTAGTTTTGATTTAAATGAAAAATTTGTGTATTTTGATAATATGCATATTCCTTTTCTGTTAATTTCCTCGTAAATGTTTTTCCTTTCTTGTGGCAATAATAAAGATTTTTCTATGGCTTTATTATATTTTAACACATCTTCATAGCGGATTTCTTTATTTTCACAAATTGATAGATTTAAGAGAGATTCAATTTTAGGATTACGTAGTAAAGCTACACTTACTCCCAAAGGATCGTAGAACTTTTTATCTATTGTATCTATTCCCCAAAAATCTCCCATAGTGATGTCGCATGCACTTCTTCCATTTTTTGCAGGACATTCATAACATGAGTATCGAGATAATAATCCCTTGAAAATGCAACACATATAAAAATTCTCTGTCGACAAATTCTTGATAAATATTTTCTTGTCTCCTTTTATGAGAATAGTATAATCTTTCCAACCAAACCTTTTGTGCCGGAAATTTACATTAGTAATTTTCTCTCCTTTAGATATGAATTTTAGATATGTTTGCCATAGTTGTGGACTTGTAGTGCTATGGCAAATAATCTCTGCTGTATAAAGGTTTGTATATTCTTTAATTAGGTAATGTTTTAACCCAGAAATTTGACATGGTGTACCGGTAAATAAAATGGGAACTCCTTGCTTCAGTTTACTTTCAATATCTTGGTAGCAAAGCCCAATGGAACTTTGTAAATATTTGCTTCCTCTTAATAGAGATAATTCCTCTTTTTGGGTTATACAAATATGTCTTACAGTCCAGTCTTTAGTAAATGCTGCACCATACACGCATCCTCCTTTTTCTATTATGCTTTCAGCTAAAATACTAAATAATCCCCCACTTGCACTATTTTTTCTTATTTGTTGATTTTTGTTTTTTATTGCTAGAGTTTTATAAGGTGGTCTATCTTCAAATGGATGCAATATGGGACAAACTTTTTCACATAAATGGCAATTTATACATTTGTTAGAATCAATTTTTGGATATAAAAAACCCTCTTGATTTTTCTCCATTGTTATGCATTGTTGAGGACATTTATTTAGGCATGCCTCACATCCGCAGCAATCTTTATCTGATTTTATTGTAATCATTTGTGATTCTTTTTTTGTGTAACAAGTCTTTTAATATATTTCTTTCTTGAGAATTCAATCCAACAAAAATAATAGAAATCAGAATAAAAATAATCCCGCCTGTAAACGTTAATATAATTCTTTCGATATCAGCTTGTATGAATGATAATATCTTTTGAATAATGATAGCTATAATGGTAATAAGAATGGGCCTGGAAAGCACTTCATATAGAAATCTAAGATATGGGATATTACATTGTTTATGCAATATGTATGTTCTAAATAGGAATGCAGAAATAGCAATTAAGATAGAAATTATATATATAGATGATGGAGCATATCCTAATTTTAATACAAGGAAAGATATTGGAAAATTTAGGACTAATAGGATACTGATTCCTAATTGGTATGCTCTAATTCTTCCACTAGCATTAATGATAGTTATTATAGGTTTGGATAATACCTCTATTAAAATATATATTAGTGTTAACTTTGTAAAGATAATAGTATACAGAGGGAAATCTTGTAGCCATAATTTAAGGATGAATGATGTTTCACAGAGGATGGGAAAAGATAAGAGAAACATTAGATAGAATGACAATCTTGCTCCTACTTTTACCATGTTTAGGCTTTTATTAATATCACCGTTGGCATAATTTTTTATTATTTGAGGATTTAATGCTGTCATAAAATTCTCAGAAAAAGATTGTACTGCGTTATTTATTTGTGTGGCAATTCCTTGAGCTGCATTTAAAGTTGCACCGTGGAAAATATTTACCAAAATATTAACACCTTGAGTCTTAAAGATATTTGCAAGAGATCCTAAAAAATTCCAACCAGCAAATTGAGACATTTCCATGATAATATCCTTATTCCAAGTCCATCGTATAGTACATTCGTTAAAATGAGTTTTACAATATATTCCATATATCATCCGTAACAATACAGCTATGAGGAATAAAAGAAAAGAATACATTATTAAACGATCTATTGGAGAAATAATTAAAAGATATACTGCAATTAATTTAAGGGTGACTTCTAGAATACTTACATAAGCAAATGCTTTCATTTTTTCATATGCTATGATGATAGCATTATATGGTACGCTTATTATATTTACAATAAACGTAAATAAAGAAAATTGTAGTACCCAGTTTGCAGCATTTATTCGGGTGTCATTAATATTCATATGGGCATTTAAGAACCAAACTCCAATTGACTCTACTGCAAGAAATATTATTCCCGATAATATAATATGAATTAGAACAGAAATTGAGAAGATTTTTCGCAATTTCTGTTCATTTCCTCTCCCCAATTCAAAGGTGATAAAACGGCTAACAGAATTAGATAGTGATCCTGATATTAATGAAAACATAGAGACAAGACCTCCAACTACATTATATATACCATAATCCTCAATACCTAAATATTTGAGGATTATTCTGCTTGTGTATAAGGTTATTGCCATATTGAGAAACATTCGAAAATATAGTAATAACGTATTTATTGCAACTTTTTGTTGATTTGTCTTGCTCATTTCTTGTAATCTTTGTAATTAGATTATTTTTTTATTTTCCATATCCATATCCATATCCATATCCATATTTCTTTCCGTATCCGTACTTTCCGTATTTACCATATTTCCCATAACCATAATAATAACCATTTTTACGTTGGTTCATATTTATGCAATTGATAAGTGTGCAAATATTGGGTAATTTGTGATCTTTTTTCAAATCATTGATTAACTCATAATGGCTTTTATGAGTATAATCAGCTCGACATATATAAACACTTAAATCAGCAACTCGTGCAATAAGTTGTGTATCGGTAACCATGCCGATAGGAGCAGTATCAAGAAGGACATAGTCAAAATGTTTCTTCAAAATTTCAATGGCCTGATCAAGTGTTTGGCGAGCTACAAGTTCGGTCGGGTTAGGGGGGACTATTCCTCCAGGAAGAATATATAGGTTCTCAGATTCCGAGGAGGTTTGGCACAAAGAAAGTAAATCTGTATGCTCTGGGTCAACCAAATATTGTGTGATACCTTTTTCTTTGTGGGAAAGATGGAATACTTTATTTAACCCAGGTTTACGAATATCCAATCCTACAATGACTACTTTTTTACCCATGAAAGCGAAACTGCAAGCTAGATTCCCGGCTGTAAAGCTTTTTCCTTCGCCAGAACTGGTGGAAGTGAAAAGAACTACTTTTTGGTTTTCTTGTAGCATAAATTGAATGTTTGTACGTATGGAACGGAATACTTCCTCCATTAAGTCATTGCGGTTCTCACGAACTACAATCGGATTCCCTTTGGTCTCAACTACCGGAATATCGCCTATTACAGGTACATTAGTGATTTTTTCTACATCAGCTCGGCTTTCAATTTTGAAACGGAGTAAATTGCTTAAGTAAATAATACTAACCGGAATGCCAATTCCTAATACCAGTGCTAGCAGGTAGAAGGTTCTGCTATTGGGCGAGACAGGACCGCCAGAAAGCGGCTCTTCCACTATACGTCCATTATTAGCTGTGGCAGCCAAGGTGATAGCGTTTTCTTCTCGCTTTTGAAGTAGCATTAAATATAAGCTGGCCTTGATTTCTTGTTGTCTGGTAATGCTAAGCAGTTCTTTTTCCTGAGTTGGAGCATTGCTGATTTTTCCTTCGAATTTACGGGCCTGATGTTCCAAGTCGTTTCGGGTGATTTCCAATCCCTTCAGTACGCTACTTACAGAGGTTTGTACGTTCTTGCGAGTCGCTTGAATGGAAGCATCCAAATTTACCACGGCAGGGTTGCTTTCGCTGGAGGTGCGGAGCAAACGCTTGCGTTCTGTCAGCATTTCATTGTATTGGCCTATAACTGTAGCCAAGGCATTGTCCGTCAGTCCGATGTTAGCCGGAATTACTTCCATTTGGTTGGCTGGGTTATCAATGTACTCTTTCAGAAATTGTACGAGACGAAGTTGAGTGGCGTTTTCTGCTTGTTTTTGTGTGTATTCCGCATTTCCTTGAAGTGCCAATTGGGCGTCGGAACTTAAATCAGTCAGGCCAGCTTTCTGTTTGTAGGTTGCTAATTGATTTTCTGTACTTCCTAACTCTTGGTTAATGATTTGAATACGAGTATCAATGAATTCAGCCGTACGACTGGCTACTTCATTTTTATCATCGTTTGCATCGCGATTATAAAGAGCTACTAAAGTGTTCAGGAAATCCATGCCACGGTCTACATTGGTGTCATTATAGTTTAACCGAACAATGGTTGTTACTTTGCTAACAGGATCAGCGCTAAGGTGAGCTTTGCAGTTAGCAGCAGCTACTGTTGGAGAGATGATAGTGGCGTAGATAGTATGTGCTTCTTGAATAGAAGTGCTGTCTTTTGAACTGAGGGTAATGGTTCCTACCGGAGTGACTAATACGCCAGGTAGTTGGTCAAAATGTTTGGATAAGGTTTGTTCTTTTCCGTTGTGAGAAAAAGCAGTATTTACTTGTACTTTTCCTTCAGGGGTACATTCTAATTGCAGCTGCAGACTGGACGTTAGTTTGTCTGCTTCGTCTGGACTCATCCACACTTGCACGGGTGTATTTTTATAGAGCTGCATAGGGTAGCCGAAAGAGCGCTTTTCCGTATAAGTGATATTCAGATTGAGAGCGTTTACCACCTCTTTTAGTAAAGTACGTGACTGGATAATTTCTACTTCATTGTCGAAATTGCTGGCCATGCTGAGCATGCCCAAATCCTGCATGGCTTCTAAAGAGGCATTTTGCCCACTAGGCTTATTTTTGTCGCCTTGTTTGATCAATACCGTAGCGTTTACATTATATACAGGAGCCTGGTATCGGAGATAGCACCAGGCACCGGCTATACACACTAATAGGCAGGCTACAAACCAAGGCCAGTACATCAGGTATTCAAACAGGATGGCTTTGTAATCAATGGGCTTTTCATCTTCGCCCTGGAATAGGTCGTCGTATTTTTCGTCACTCATAAATTATAGTCAGTTTAATAGGGTTACTGAATTATGTCAAAGTTATTTGAGGATAGTTACTAACAGGCTGGCAATGGATACCAATATGGAGGTGGCACTAATCCAAAGGGTAGTGCTGTTACCTATATCGGAGTTTCGAGCCGCTGTTTTATTAGGACTTACATAAAGAATGTCGTTCTGTTGCAAATAAAAATAGGGTGAACGTATCAAGTCGGCATCGTTTAGGTTAAGCGTCTGGATGACGCGTTCGCCATTTGCATTCTCACGCACTAACTTGACATTGTCGCGCATACCATATACTGTCATGTCGCCTGCCATAGCTAAGGCCTCAAGTATATTTACTTTTTCATTGCTGACGGTGAAGGTACCGGGTCTTTTTACTTCGCCTAATACGGAAATCTTGTAGTTAACCATGCGCACATTGACAATTGGTGTTTCTTTGAGGTAAGGGATTAACTTTTCACGGATAAGGGCTTCACATTCGTTTTTAGTAAGTCCGCTGATTTTGAGACGGCCTAATACCGGAAAGTCGATTTCTCCTTGATTGTTCACTAAGTACTGTTGCATTACAGGTTGGGAAGTCAGACTAGTATTAGCTTGGGATACTTGAGTTGGTACCGTCAGGTTGAATGGAACACTGGCCTGGGGGTCAGTGGTACTGACTGTAATGGTCAGCAAATCTTTAGGCATGATTTTAGCATCATACAAGGGGATTTCTCCTGCAGCCACTTCGATGGCTTGGGCATTTTGCAGGTACGGCACTTTTTTGTAAGACGTACACCCGCTCACCAGCAGGGTGGACAACGTCAGCATACAGACTACTTTACGTATCTTCATCTTTTCTTATGGTTTTGTTATGATTTTTCTAAAGGAATTTCTCTGCGCATAGGGTGTGCTTCGCCGTTACCACTCCCAGCTATCGATTGGGGGCGGTAAAAATTACAGCCGATAATCAGCCGCAAAATTAAGCCTTATTTTTGGTTTATTCAACTTATAGAGGGTTTTTTGTCGGTGAAAAGGGTGAAAATCAATGAAAAAGTGGGCGTATCGGCGGATTTTGTAACAATTCTGGAACAATGTGTGGGGTATAGGTGCGGGGTGTGAGAAAAACGCAAGGGCGTTTTACCTGAAACGCAAGTGCATTTGAGATAAAACGCAAGTACGTTTTACTTCAAACGCAAGGGCGTTCGATTCGAAACGCAAAGGCGTTTTCGGGGAGTTCCGGAATGGGAAACATGACGGGTTGTCGGGGTTGGCAGGCATTTTTATAAAATGTATATACGCGGGGTGTGGAACAAGTGTGTCATACTTGTTCCACACCTGTATATAGGAAGTTTGCAAAACCGGTGCCAACCCCGACAACCCGTCAAGCGGTGGTCCGGGGAAGGCCGGTTCTTCACTACCGTTCTGTATCTTTTGTGTGAGGGGTTTGGATGCCTTGGCTTGATTTAATTCGCTCTAAATCAGTGGTGAGTGAACGGAAAAAGTCGCGGAGCAGCTCGTCCTGCTTCTGCGGATCGGCGGCAAGCAGGCGGTGGTACACGGCAAGGATGCGGCCGAGGAATGTCAGATCCGTCAGGAGCCCTTTTTAACTTTTTGAAACGTGTGTGCGCTCATCGGCGCCAGTCGGCACAACTCTTGTACGGTGAGGGTACGGCCGTGCGACAGCACCTGGTGGCGCCACGCTTCCAGCATCTGTCCTAGTTCAATCAATTTCGCTTGTTTCATACGTAATTTTGTTTAAAAAATAAAATTATAGTAAATTATTGGTTAAAATATTGCACGCATGTGTGCAATATGGGTTTGTACTTTCTGTAAACTTGTGTTACATTCGTTTCGCTGTTTTGAAAAGGAAACACAAAAATTAAAACTAAAAGGATTGCAAATTTAATAAATCATTAAATAAAGCACGAGAAAATGAACAAAATGATGCTAAGTATTTTTAAGGGTTATGCCGACACGATGCCCGTGGCGGTGAGTCTTGATGAAGTGGTCCGTCTGATTCGGGAGGACAAGGTGTTGGCCGACCACACCGAAAAATACCGTTACTATCGCTCGCAGGGGCAGAAGACGGCCGCCAACCGGGAAAAGGCGGCCTGCCCCTGCTTTGCTGTGGCGGTGTGTTTCGACGGGGGCAAGCGAAGAGCCGACATCAGCGGCTGGACGGGTCTCTCGATGGTGGACTTTGACCATCTGCCCGAAGGGCAGGCGGAGGAGGTGTTCGAAAAGGTGTGTGCCGACCCGCATACCGTGCTGGCTTATACCACCATCAGCGGGCAGGGGGTGAGGGTGGTGTGCCGCTACTGCCTGGACGGGGAGGTGCCCGACAATGACCGTCTGACGCTGTACGCCCAGGTGTTCAACAGGGTGAACGAGTATTACCAGAAGCTGACGAAGTGTGCTTTCGACCCTGCCTGCAAGAATGCCACGCGACTGAGCGGACTGGCGCATGACGCGCAGGTGCATTACCACGACGGGGCGGAACCTTTCCGCTTCGACCTTTCGCGCATGAAGAAGGCGGATGAGTCGCGCAGGGGACGGGTGGAGCGTGTGGTGGCCCGTATCCGCAGGGAGCTGGAGGAGCAGGGTGTGGTGTATGCCCCGCATCATCACAATGAGTACATCATGCGCATGGGCTATCTGATGAACGAGTTCGGGCTGCCGCTGGAGCAGGCCATCGGCTGGGCGGACGGACGCTTTCCGGAATACGACGGCGACGTGGCGGCCATTTTCCGCTCGTGCTATGCCGATACGGAGGCGCACGGACGGCGGGAGGCGGAACTGTTTCGTGCGAAGAGGGAGAAGAAGGGGGAGGGACGTTCCCAGCTGGCCACGCCCCAGGAGATTGAGCAGTTTCTCGCCACGCAGGCGGAGTTCCGGAAGAACGTGATTACCGGGAAGGAGGAGATGCGGCATCCCGAGGCCGAGGAGTTTGTGGAGCTGACCGACCGTCTGGTGAACTCGTTGTGGAGCCGTATGACCAAGGAGGGGCACACGGTGCGCCTGTGCGATGTGCGCTCGGTGCTGGAGTCGGAGTTTGTGCCGGAGTTCAACCCTTTTACGGAGTATTTCCGCTCGCTGCCTCCGTGGGACGGGGTGACCGACCACATCGGGCGGCTGGCGGCTACGGTGCACGTGGAGGGTGACGCGAAACTGTTTGATGATTGTTTCCGCAAGTGGCTGGTGGCTGTGGTGGTGTCGCTGATGGTGAAGGAGGTGACGAATCACCAGATTCTGGTGCTGGTGGGGCGGCAGGGCTGCTACAAGACGACCTGGCTGGCGCGTCTGCTGCCGCCTGAACTGCAACGGTATTTCTGCGTGCGCTCCAACAGTGGACGGCTGACGAAGGACGATAACCTGGCGCTGTCGGAATTTGCGCTGATTTGCCTGGAGGAGATTGACGAGCTGCGCCTGGGCGACATCAACCAGCTCAAGGCGATGGTGACTATGCCGGCGGTGAACGAGCGGAGGGCGTACGGGCACTACAAGGAGAACCGTCCGCACATCGCGAGTTTCTGCGGCACGACCAACCAGCCGGAGTTTCTGAACGACCCTACGGGAAGCCGGCGCTGGCTGCCCTTCACGGTGGTGCACATAGACGACCCTTACACGCATCCCGTGGACTATGCGGGGGTGTACGGGCAGGTCCTGATGCTGTGGAAGAAGGGGTTCCGCTACTGGTTCGACGAGGAGGAAATCGCGCAGGTGAACGCACGCAACGAGCGGTTTGAGACGGCCAGCCTGGAAACGGACTTGTTGCTGGCTTTTTTCCGCGTGCCGATGCCCGGCGAGGAATGTATGTTCTTGACGGTGGGCGAGATTCTGCAGCACATCAACGGGGGTATGAAGAATCCCCTCAGTGCCGTCAAGGTGGGGCTTGCCTTGCGGAAGGCGGGATTCGAACAGGTTCGCGTGGCGGGAAAGAGGGGGTATCGGGTGGTGATGTACACCATCGAAGAGGTGAACCGCAACCGTCGTGCCATGGGACGATTCACCGAGGCGCCGGCTGAAGAGTAGTCTTCATCGCCCGGTCGCCGGATGGTGATAACGCTTTGATTTTCATGTGGATTTTTATGTTCCGAAGAAGGAAATATACCGGAAAAAACGGGTGGAAAAACTTGTGTATCCGGCCGGAATTGTGTAAATTTATAGGTAACTAAAATAAAACGGAACAATGAACTACATGCAATTGAAAACGGGACCGGGAGCTGTTTCCGGGGAGGAACGGGAGGGTTTCTGCCTGAAGGCTTACCGGAAAAGTGAGTTGGCGGGCTTGTATTTTCCACAGGCAGGTAAGAAAGGTGCCCTGCAGGGGCTGGGGCGATGGATCAAGCAGTGTGCGGAACTGGAAAGGGAGCTCGAGCGGTCGGGCTACCAGAAAAACCGCAAGTTTTTCCTGAAATCGGAGGTGGAACTGATTGTGAGGTTCCTTGGAGAGCCGTAAGCGGCGGCGTTTCCTTTTTCTAATGTCTTCAAAAGTCTTCAAATTTCCTCGAATGTCTTCGTATGTCTTCGTATGTCCTCAAATGTCTACATGGGCGGAAACGGGGAGTGTAACTTTGCCTATGTAACAATGAAGAGTGAATAATGAATAATGAAGAACAATCAAATAATGAAGAATGAAGAGTGAATAATGAAGAATGTGCGCGCGTTTCCTGGATTCTTAATTCATCATTCTTAATTCTTAATTCATCATTCTTAATTCTTCATTTTATTATTAATTTTTAATTTGAAAGACCTATGAAGAAAACAGTGACTTATTCGGTTGTAGGGCGTGTGAACCCGGCCGATCGTGAAAGCGGTGAAGTGAAGTATTATGCACAGTCGCAGGCTCGCGGCGAGATGGGTATCCGTGAAATAGCGGAACGTATTCACCAGATGTGTACCGTGACCCGTGCCGACGTGATGGCGGTATTGACGGGACTGGAAGACATCGTGTCGGAAGGCTTGCAGGGCGGCGAAATCGTGCGCCTGGGTGAACTGGGTTCGCTGCAGCTGAGCCTGAGTGGGGAAGGAGCCGCTACGGAAGATACGTATACCGACAGCATGATTGAAAAGGTGCGCGTGCTGTTCCGCCCGGGTACGGTGATGCAGGAGGCTATCAACAACCTGGCTTTCGAACGGGTGCCGGTGAAGTATAAGAAAGAGGAAGAGGACGACGGTGCAGGGGTGTAATCGGAACTAAGGCGTGAGAAGATGACGAAAGTAAAATGGATTGTGGTCAGGGTGCTGAAGTGTATTCTCTGTCTCCTGACCGGAAGAAAACCGGATTGCAATGAGAAAAATTGACATGATTGTGATTCACTGTACGGCAACGAGAGCGGACCGCCCGCTCTCGCCTGCCGAACTGACGAAGATGCACCGGAAACGGGGGTTCAAGTGTTGCGGATATCACTATTTTGTCCGCACGGATGGTGAAATTTGTACAATGCGACCGGTGGAACGGGCCGGAGCGCATGCCAGGGGGTATAACGAGCACAGCATCGGCATTGCGTACGAAGGGGGACTGGATGCGCAGGGACGGCCGGCGGATACGCGTACGGAACTGCAGAAGCGTTCGCTCCGGATTCTGGTGAGGGTGCTGAAATCGGATTTCCCGGCCATCACGCAGGTGGTGGGGCATCGCGACCTGAGCCCGGATCTGGACGGTGACGGAACGGTGGAACCGGAGGAATGGACCAAGGCCTGCCCCTGTTTTGACGTGAAAAAGGAGCTGTAGCGGGACAAAAGTTTTCTAAATCGTAAAAAGAAGGTGTCCGGCGCCTGAAAAGTTTTCAGGATTCGAAATAAAATCCTACCTTTGCACTACTCAAAATCCAAACGGACATGGCGAATCTGTATATTATCATTTCTGCATTTGTATCGGCAGTGATACTGGGGAGAATCATTATCCCGAATATTCTGATTATTTCATTGCGCAAACGCTTGTTTGACGTGCCTGATGAACGGAAAGTACACAAACGTCCGATACCTCGCCTCGGGGGAGTGACCTTTTTTCCGGTGATTCTTTTTTCCTTGTGTGTGTTTACGGCCGTGCGGCTGATGACGGGCCACGGACCTGCGGATACATCGACAACGGACCTGGTGTGCGAGTTTCTTTTCCTGACGGGAGGGCTGACCCTGCTGTATATCGTGGGCATTGCCGACGACTTGATTGGGGTGCGCTACCGTAAGAAGTTCCTGGTGCAGATTATCTCGGCGGCGATGTTTCCGCTGTCGGGCTTGTATATCAACAATTTCTATGGTCTCTTTGGCATTTACCTGATTCCTGCAGAGGTAGGTATTCCGCTGACCATGCTGCTGGTGGTGTTCATCACCAATGCCATCAACCTGATTGACGGTATCGACGGACTGGCGTCGGGGCTGAGTATGGTGGCGCTGCTGGTGTTCGGGGTGCTGTTCGTGCATTTCCGCATGTGGAGCTATGCCATGCTGGCTTTCGTGACGGTGGGGGTGATTATCCCGTTCTTTTCGTACAACGTGTTCGGCAGTGCGGATTTGGGAAGGAAGATTTTCATGGGGGATACCGGCAGCTTGACGCTGGGGTATATTCTGAGCTTCTTTGTCATCAAGTACTGTATGTATGAGCCGGATATGCTGCTCACGATGAAGACGAGTCCGGTGCTGGTGTCGTTCAGTGTGCTGATGGTGCCGTGTCTGGATGTGATTCGCGTGGTGCTGCGGCGTGCGCGTAACAAGCGGGCGCTGTTCATGCCCGACAAGACGCACATCCATCACAAGTTCCTGGCCATGGGTTTCTCACCGCGGAGGGCGCTGGTAACGATTCAGCTGATGTCGGCCTGCTTCTGTGCGTTTACCATCGTGGCGATTCTTTATATGAACAACACGCTGGTGTTCGTGATTGACGTGGTGGTATGGACGCTGCTGAACCTCTGGTTTGACCATGTGATCAGTAAGCGGAAAAATGAAGAGTGAATAATGAAGAATGAAGAATTAATATAGTGAAGAACGGGAGGGGTGACTCTTCCGTTTTTTTGTGATTACTCACCGCTTTTACTTTTTAACTTTTACCTTTGAACTCAATATGTTCTTCTGTCTAAAGAAACAACATGTTTCTGTGGGGCGTATCGTTTGAAAAACTTATGCGATTAAGTTGGAAAGATGAAAGTTTTTATGTTTCTTTGTGTAAACTTCATCTCTGCAAGCTATGGTTAGTACAACAGACATCATCGACAGACTGAAAATATTCAAAGCACAATCGGCTTCGAAATATAAAATAAAGTTCATGGGGTTGTTTGGCTCCTATGCGCGCCAGCAGCAAGATGAAAAAAGTGATGTGGATGTTTTTATCTGTCTGCAGGAACCGGACTTTTTCGTGATGGAGCAGATTAAAGAAGAACTTGAAGTTTTGCTCCATTCTTCTATTGATTTAGTGAACTTTAGAGAGTCACTTCGTCCAACGTTAAAAAAGAATATCCTTAAAGATGCGATCTATATCTAAAGAAATATTGATTGATTTATTGGAGCTGATTCTGGAAAAAGCTACTCTCGTGATAAACAGAAATCAGTCGATTACGTGTGCACAGGATTTTCTTACATCGCCGGACAGAATGGAAAAATTTGATGCAGCATGTATGCTGATACAGGTAGTAGGTGAAACGGCTAAGAAGATAGATGATCGAACTTCGTCTCTGTTGTTTGCGCATTATCCGCAAGTCTATTGGCGAGGCGTATTCGGATGTCGAAATATTATTTCGCATGAATATGGGAATGTAGACCCCATCCAGATATTTGGTATAATCAAAAAGTACCTTCCTGAACTGGTTGTTTGTGTAAAGCAAATTTTGTCAGACGTGGAAGCAGGTAAGCATGACAGCTTATTCTTGTCATAGAATGAAGAGTGAATAATGAAGAACGGGAGGGGTGACTCTTCCGTTTTTTTTGTGATTGCTTGCCGCTTTTACTTTTTAACTATTAACTTTTAACTATATACCTTTTTCTGTCTAAAGAAGCTCGATATCTGTATAACTCGTTTGAAAAAATGTGTTGTAATGAATGCTATTCGTTCGAAAAAATGTGTCGAATGTTGGTTTATTCGCTGGAAAAAGTGTAATTTCGTCGTTGGGAAATAAGATTACACCATGCTTAAAAGGAAGATAGAAACATATTTAGCCGACTGGAAACGGTCTGAGGACAGAAAGCCTCTTGTAATAAAAGGTATCCGCCAATGTGGAAAGACATACATTGTTCAGAAATTCGCAAGGGAGAATTATGAAAGTGTGGTCTATATGAATTTCATTCTTGAGCCTGACAATAAATCTGCCTTTACCGGCAATATAGATGTGGATACCATCATTCTCAACCTCTCTGCTTTGATTCAGGGCAGTCGTTTCATTGAGGGGAAAACCTGCATCATCCTTGACGAGATTCAAGAGTGTAAGGAAGCAAGGACTGCCTTGAAGTCATTTCATATAGACGGGCGTTTCGATGTCATTGCCACAGGTTCTCTTTTGGGGGTAAAAGGTTATGGCCAAAGTAAGAAAAAGAAAGAGGATGTAGGGCAAGATTCTGTTCCGGTCGGATACGAAACCGTGATTGACATGTACCCATTGGATTTTGAAGAGTTTCTATGGGCAAACGGAATCGGTCAGACAGTTATTGATTCTGTAAAATCATGCTTTGAGAGTGAAAAGGCTGTGCCTGACGGGATTCATAAGGTCATGATGGAGATGCTGTACAGATATGTGATTGTCGGAGGTCTGCCGGAAGTGGTGAATTGCTTCCTTAAAACCAGGAATATCGAACTTATCTATAAGTTGCAGCGAAATCTTATTGCCGGATACGAAGAAGATATGGTTAAATATGCAGAGGATGCGGACAAGCCCAATATCCGGGAATGTTTTGAATCTATTCCGAAGCAACTGGCTAAAGAGAACAAGAAATTCCAGTATTCAGTTGTGAAAAAGGGAGGAAGGTCTGCTCAATACATCGGCAGTATTCAATGGCTGGAAGATGCAGGGATTATCCGTAGATGCTATAACACACAGACTACGGAGTTGCCGTTAGAGGGGAATGCCATTAAAGATTGTTTCAAAGTGTACACGACCGATATAGGTATTCTTGTGGCAATGCTTGACTATGGTACTCAGGCGGATATTTTAAAGGGAAATCTTCTTGGATACAAGGGAGCTATTTTCGAGAACCTCATGGCGGATTTTCTGTGTAAGTCCGGTCAGAAACTGTATTATTTCCATAAGGACAGCGGGCTTGAACTGGACTTCCTGGTAAGGCTCAAAGGCGAATGTGTTCTCCTTGAAATTAAGGCAAAGTCTGGTAAAGCAAAAAGCATGACAACGGTTCTTAAAAATAAGGACGTGTATCATGTTAAGAGTGCAATCAAGTTAGGGCAATATAACGTAGGCCGTGATGGAGATATACTTACCATTCCACTATACATGGGATTTCTTGTAAACGACAAACTTGCAGACGTTATCATTCCTGATGTTGATGTGAGTGCGTTGAATAATGAAGAATGAAAAATAATGAAGAATTAAGAATGAAAAATGAAAAGCGAAAACGCAATACACTTGCCGCTTTTACTTTTTAACTTTTCACTTTTAACTCAATATGTTCTTCTGTTCTTTTGTCTAAAAAAAGACATAAAAAATAGACATAAAAAAGGGAATCTTCCCAGACTCCCAATCTTCATTAACCTTAAATCTAATACCATGAAAAACACGATGCAAAGGTAAGGATTTTATGTTATGAAACATATAATTGGGGCGAAAATCTGCATTGAATTAACCTTTTTTATGTTTTAAAGCAGGAACGCAGAATTTTTACACCGGTTTTTTCTGCTTGGAATGGAGATTCCGGGGCTAAGAGCTTGGTGATTCGTTTTCAATAATGTATCTTTGTCCTTAAAACTAAAAAGAAAGACAGAATGAGAAGACAGTTTGTAAGATTGGCATTGTGTCTGTTCCTGCTGGGGGGATCCGTTGCGTATGCCCAGAGCGGAATGACCGACAACCAGGTGATAGAATATGTGCAGCAGGCGCTTCAACAGGGCAAGGACCAGCAAACCATTGCGATGGAGCTGCTGGCCAAGGGGGCCACTCAGGAGCAGTTGCTGCGATTGAAGTCCATGTATTCGGGTTCGACGGGCGCGTCGACATCGGGCAGCGGTTCTCTGACAGGAGAAGATAATTCGCTGCTGGGCTCTGGTTCACGGGCCCGGAAAACTACTGCGACCGGTACGGAAGAGGATGCTTCGGAATTCCTGGAGACAAGTTCGACAAACGTGGACAAGAGCATGTGGTCGGAAGACATGCAGAAGACCATGAAGAAACGCCGCAACCTGACGACGGTGGTTACCAGCGAGAACGATGTGTTCGGACGGAATATCTTCAACATTGAACAGCTGACTTTCCAGCCTAACCTGAGCATGGCGACTCCGGAAAACTACCGTCTGGGACCGGGTGACGAGGTGATTATCGACGTGTGGGGCGCTAGCCAGAACACCATGCGGCTGGAGATTTCGCCCGACGGCTATGTGAACATCATCAACCTGGGTCCGGTGTACCTGAACAACATGACAATTCAGGATGCACGCCAGCTGCTGAAGCAGGAACTGGGAAAGATTTATGCGGATTCAGGCAATAACATCCAGGTGACGCTGGGAAACATCCGCACCATCCAGGTGAACGTGATGGGAGAGGTGAGAGCGCCGGGTACGTATTCGCTGTCATCACTCTCGACGGTGTTTCATGCGCTGTACGTGGCAGGCGGTGTGAGCGACATCGGTAGCTTGCGTAACGTGCAGGTGGCTCGCGGCGGCAAGACATTTGCCCGTCTGGATGTGTATGAGTACATCATGAAGGGGCAGATTCAGGACGACATCCGCCTGCAGGACGGCGACGTGGTGATTGTGCCTACCTACGACGAGCTGGTGAAGATTACGGGTAAGGTGAAGCGTCCGATGTTCTACGAAATGAAGAACGGGGAATCGGCTGCCACTTTGCTGAAGTATGCCGGCGGTTTTGCTTCGGATGCTTACAAGAAGAGTATCAGGGTGTTGCGTAAGGACGGTAAAGAATTTTCCGTGAAAACGGTGAACGATATAGACTATTCTGCGTTTAAATTATTAGACGGTGACGTGATTTCGGTGGATTCGATTCTGAACCGCTTCAACAACCGTCTGGAGGTGAAGGGGGCTGTGTATCACCCGGGAGTATTCGAGTTGAGCGGTTCGCTGAACACGGTACGCCAGCTGGTGGAGAAGGCCGACGGTTTGCTGGGGGATGCCTTTACAGGACGTGCGGTGTTGTATCGCGAACGGGAAAACCTGACGAAAGAGGTGCTGCCGGTTGACATTCAGGGTATTCTGAACGGTACGTCGCCCGACATTGCCTTGCAGAAGAATGACATTTTGTATATCCCGAGCATCCACGACTTGCAGGACATGGGTAAGGTGACCATCAGCGGTGAGGTGAACAAGCCGGGCAGCTATACGTATGCCGACCACATGAGCCTGGAGGACCTGGTGATTACAGCGGGCGGTTTGAAGGAATCGGCTTCGCTGGTGCGTGTGGATGTGTCACGACGCATCCGTGACCCGAGAGGGACGACGGAACCGGACGTAATCGGACAGAATTTCTCGTTCGGCCTGAAGGACGGCTTCGTGGTGGACGGCGAGGCGGGATTTGAACTGCAACCTTACGACCAGGTGTTCGTGCGCCGCAGCCCGAGCTACAACGAGCAGGTGAACGTGACGGTGGACGGCGAGGTGCTGTACCGGGGTGAGTATACGCTGAGTACGAAGAGCGAACGCCTGAGCAGCCTGATTCAGCGGGCCGGAGGGGTGAGCCGCTATGCGTATGTGCGGGGAGCCAAATTGCGCCGTGTGGCCAACGAGGAGGAACTGCGCCGCATGGAAGATGTGGTGAAGATGGTGCGCCGGGAAATCGGTGAGACCCTGGCTACTTCGCTGGGACTGAAGGTGGACAGCACGTTCACGGTGGGTATTGACCTGGAAGCGGCGCTGGCCAACCCGGGCGGTGATGCCGACCTGGTGCTGCGCGAGGGCGATGTGCTGACGGTGCCGGAATACAACAATATGGTGAAGGTGAACGGAGCGGTGATGATGCCGAACACGGTGTCGTATGCCAAGGGCAAGAGCGTGAAGTATTACCTGAGCCAGGCGGGAGGCTACTCTGCCAACGCCAAGAAGAGCCAGAAGTTCATTATTTACATGAACGGACAGGTGGCCGAGGTGAAGGGCAGCGGAAAGAAACAGATTGAGGCGGGCTGCGAAATCGTGGTGCCGAACAAGACGAAGAAGTTCAATTTTGCCACTGTGGTATCGAATGCGACTTCGTTTGCTTCGCTGGCTACGATGCTGGCTTCACTGGCTACGATGATGAAATAACCTTTAATAAATCTATGAGTATATGAATATGAAACTGAGACTGATTGTCATGAACTTCCTGCAGTTTGCTGTGTGGGGGGCCTATCTTACTTCGATGGGTACGTACCTGGCAGGCGTGGGACTGGGTGGACATATCGGAATTTTTTACGCCATGCAGGGGGTTGTGTCCCTGTTTATGCCGGCTGTGCTGGGTATCATTGCCGACCGCTGGGTTCCGGCGCAACGGTTGTTGGGGCTGAGCCATTTGCTGGCAGCCTTGTTTATGGGAGGAGCGGGCTACTATGCCATGACTACGGGACCGCAGGTGGAATTTGCACCGTTGTTCTCGTTCTACTCCGTGAGTGTGGCATTCTACATGCCTACGCTGGCTTTGTCGAATTCGGTGGCCTATACGGCGCTGGATAAGGCGGGACTGGACACCATCAAGGCTTTTCCGCCGATACGTACGTTCGGCACCATCGGTTTCATCTGTTCCATGTGGCTGGTAGATTTGCTGGGATTCCAGTCGAACTATATGCAGTTCTTTACGTGTGCGGTGTGGGGCGTGGTGCTGGCTGTATATGCCCAGACGCTGCCGGAATGTCCGGTGAGCCGTGCGCAGGGAGGACGCAAGTCGCTGGTGGAGGCACTGGGACTGAAGGCGTTTCTGCTGTTCAAGAACCGCAAGATGGCGGTGTTCTTCATCTTCTCGATGCTGCTGGGTGTGTCGCTGCAGATTACGAACGGGTTTGCCAATCCGTTTATCACCAGCTTCAGCGCCATTCCGGAATATGCCGATACGTTTGGCGTGCAGCATGCCAACCTGCTGATTTCGCTCTCGCAAATCAGTGAAGCGTGCTGTATCCTGCTGATTCCGTTCTTCCTGGGACGTTTCGGCATCAAGCGGGTGATGCTGATTGCCATGGTGGCATGGGTGCTCCGCTTCGGACTGTTCGGCCTGGGTGACCCGGGCAGCGGGGTGTGGATGTTCGTGCTGTCCATGCTGGTGTATGGCGTGGCATTCGACTTCTTCAACGTGTCGGGTTCGCTGTTTGTCGACAAGGAGACGGATCTGTCTATCCGCTCGAGCGCGCAGGGACTGTTCATTATCATGACCAACGGTATCGGTGCTACGGTGGGCACGCTGTGTGCGCAGGCGGTGGTGAACTGCTTTGTGGACTTCAACTCGCAGGCGCCGCAGGTGGAAGGCTGGAGCCGGGCGTGGTTCGTGTTTGCGGCCTACGCGCTGGTAGTGGCGGTGACTTTTGCACTGGTATTTAAATACAAACATAAAGTAGATAACGAGTAATTAGAATGTGAAAATGGAAAAGAAAGACGAATTTGTAGAAATGCGGGTCCGTACCATTGACGAGGCCATGAATGTGGATAAACTGATCGGGCACCTGACATTTGATCAGGTGATGGACGATGAGGAGAAGATGGATATTATGATGCTGGACGGGCAGAACTTCAAGCTGCTGCTGGAGGAGGTGAACGAACCGCACCGGATGATGCTGGGGATTATCAACCCCGACGAGGCGGACTTGCTGTACGCGGCTGTTAACGACCCGGAAGGCACGGATGCCACGCTGCCTTATCAGACGGTGCATATTCTGAAGGAGCTGGGTGTTACCGTGGAAAAGGTGGTGGTAAAGGACAAGGTGAAGTTGCTGCACCGTGCGATTGTGACTCTGCGCAAGGAAGACGGCTCGGTGATGGAGATGCAGCTGACACTGTTCGACGCGCTGGTGGTGAGTCTGATAGCCGGTGTTCCGTTCTATGTGAACGCGAAGTTCCTGGAAGACCCCCGTTCGGGCTTTACCAAGTCTGTGCCTAACACGAAGGCGCTGCTGCTGCGGTTGATGCCGCTGAAAGGGCTGGAGCGGGAGATGGAGGATGCCATCCGCCGCGAGGACTATGAGTATGCGGAGCTGATCAAGCAGGAAATGGCGACCCGCAACAAAGAAGAAGAGGAAGATTACGAAGATTTGGAGGATTTAGAAAAAGAATTGTAATTATGCACGTGTTTTATACACCGGATATTGCGCAGACGCTGGAGCTGCCGGAAGAAGAAGCGGGCCATTGCCTGCGGGTGCTGCGCCTGGGAGTGGGCGAGGAGATTATGCTGACTGACGGAAAGGGATGCTTTTACCGGGCGGTCATTTCGGCAGCTACGCAGAAACGCTGTGTGGTGAAGGTGGTGGAGAAAACGGAGCAGGAGCCTTTCTGGAAGGGGCACCTGCACCTGGCTCTGGCGCCTACGAAGAACATGGACCGTATGGAATGGCTGGCGGAGAAGGCCACGGAAATCGGTTTCGACGAGCTGACGTTTCTGAACTGCCGTTTCTCGGAACGGAAGGTCATCAAGACTGAACGGGTGGAGAAAATCGTGGTGTCGGCCGTGAAACAGTCGCTCAAGGCACGCAAGCCGGTGGTGAACGAGATGACGGATTTCCGCCGCTTTATGGAGCGGGAGTTTACGGGACAGAAGTTTATCGCCCACTGCTATGAGGGGGAAAAGCCTCTGCTGCGCGACGTGCTCCGCAAGGACGAGGATGCCGTGGTGCTGATTGGTCCGGAAGGGGATTTCAGTCCGGAGGAAGTGGCGCTGGCTGCAGAAAAGGGCTTTCAGGCAGTGAGTCTGGGCAAGTCACGCCTGCGTACGGAAACGGCGGCACTGGTGGCCGTTCACCTGATGAACCTGACGCACGCGGAATAAGCTGATGTGTAACTTTTAAATAGAATCATTATGAAAAAGACATGGAAATGGATGGGAGGCCTGGCTTTGGGTATGGCTTTCCTGTTGTCTGCCTGCGGGGAAGACAATGCGTACACCAATGCGTTGCCAAAAGATGCGGCTGCAGTGTTCTCGTTCGACCTGATGGAGATGGCACAGAAGTGTGACCTGAACGACCAGGTGAAGCAGTCGATGGGGCAGATGATGAAATCGAGCCTGAAGGGCAGTGCGGATGCCCTGGTGGACAAGCTGATGGAGAATCCGGAAGAGAGCGGGTTGAGACTGACCGACCGGGTGTATTTCTTTGCGGCTTCGCAGATGGAAATGGGCGGCGTGCTGGTGCGCATGGCCGACAAGGGGAAACTGGAAGATTTGATGGCCATGCTTCAGGAGCAGAAGGCGTGTGAGGCTTCTGCCGACGGTGACGGTTGCCGCTGGACCGTGGGTGGCGGCGGACTGATGGCCTGGACGGACGATGCGTTTCTGATGCTGGCGGGCAACGGTAACCCGAAGGACTTGCAGCATCAGGCTTCGATGTGGCTGCGCCAGAAAGAAGGGGAGGGCTATTCGGGCACTCCGGAATTCAAGAAATTAGAGGATGCCGACGAGGATGTGGCCATGGTGACTTCGCTGAACGCCATGCCGAAGAGTTACCTGGGCCCGGTGACGATGGGGCTGCCGGCTGACTTGAACCTGAATGATTTAAAGATATTTTCTACGCTCGATTTCCAGGCGGGAAGGGCCGTGATGGAAGTGGAGACGCTGCTGGAGGGCAAGTTCAAGGACTTGCTGAAGAAGCAGGCGGAGGTGAGCGGCGAACTGGACGGCACGTATCTGAAGGTGTTCCCTGCCAATACGGTGCTCTGGATGGCTGCCAACGTGAACGGTGAAAAGGCGTATGAGCTGTTGCGTGAGAACCCGACGGTGCGTCAGGAGCTGGACAACTCAATGATGCCGCTCGACTTTGAGGCTATCTTCAAGGCGGTGAAGGGTGACGTGGCAGTGGCCATGCCGGAGATGTCGTTGAAGCCGGGCTTCATCCTGTATGCCGACGTGAAAAACGGTGACTTCATGCGTACGTTTGAGGACTTGAAACCGATGCTGGCCATGACCAACGGTCAGATGCGTCTGGTGGACAAGGGTGAGAATGCCTATCAGTTTGTGGCTGCCAACGGTGCCATGCTGGGCATGGGCCGCGGACCGGTGTCTTTCTGGCTGGGCGTGAAGGATGACCGCTTTTACCTGACGAATCAGGAGGACCTGATTGGCCGTGAGGTGAAGGGGCTGTCGCTGAAAGACTGTGACTGGGCCAAGGACGTGAAGGACAAGCATTTCTACCTGAACGTGAACTTCCAGGCACTGGCTGCCGTACTTCCGCAGATTCCTTACGTAGGTATGCTGGACTACCTGAGCATCGAATCGGATGAACCGACCAAGGCTCGCCTGGTGCTGCAACTGAAGGACCACAAGGAGAATGTGCTGAAGCAGCTGGTGAAGATAGTGAATAATGAATAATGAATAATGAATAATGAAGAATGCCATTCATTATTAATTCTTCATTGAATAAAATGGACAACATGGATTTGACTTGCGGCCACTTTGTAAATCCGTTTACTGATATCGGGTTTAAGATTATTTTCGGGCAGCCTGCCAGCAAGGAATTGCTCATCACACTGCTGAATGAGCTGTTGGCGGGGGAGCATCGCATAGAGAACCTGATTTTTCTGGACAAGGAAAATCATTCGGACAGTATGGCGGATGCGGGGATTATCTATGACCTGTACTGCCTGACCGACACGGGAGAATACATCATCGTGGAGATGCAGAACCGTTTTCATAGTAGTTTCCTGGACCGTACGCTGTTCTACATGTGTCGTGCCATCGGGCGGCAAGTGGAGAATCTGCGTGAGAAGAGGCGGAAGGAACGTGAGTTGCAGACCGGGAAGCCGGAGACGGAGGAGGATTTTCTGCTGAGTGAGCCGATGCAGGAAAATTATGGGTCCAGATACAAGCTCTCGACCGTGTATGGTATTTTCCTGATGAACTTCCGCGAGCCGGGGCTGGAAGAGAAGTTCCGTACGGACACCGTGATTGCCGACCGTGAGAGCGGAAAGGTGGTGAACCCTCATTTCCGGCAGATTTTTTTGCAGTTCCCTTACTTCACCAAGGAACTCAAGGATTGTGAAACGCTTTATGACAAACTGATTTATACACTGAAGAATATGCAACATTGGAACCGAATGCCGGACGCGCTGAAGGAGCAGGTGTTCAGCCGTCTGGAAGAACTGGCTGCCGTGGCCAATCTTTCATTGGAAGACCGTATTGCTTACGACAAGGCGCTGGACCGTTACCGTGTGAGCCGCATCGTGGAAGAGGATGCACGTGAAGCCGGATGGAAGAAAGGGCTCGCGGAAGGACGTGCGGAAGGACGTGCGGAAGGGCTCGCGGAAGGACAAGCTAAAGAGAAAGTTGCCATTGCACGTAACCTGAAATCGCTGGGTTTGAGTACTGCTCAGATAGCCCAGGCTACCGGATTGACCGAAGAGGAAGTGGAATCGACAGTTAATAATTAATAGTGAATAATGAAGAATTAAGAATTAATAATGAATAACGAAGAGCATTCTTCATTCTTCATTATTAATTCTTCATTGAATAAAATGGACACAATAGAATTACAGCAGACCCTGCCGGAGGTATTCGCCGGACGCGACGGAATCGTGTCGGACGTGTGGCACCGGCAGGTGGCTTTTCAGAAAGGAAAGATGTATCTGATTGAAGCGGCGTCGGGCACGGGCAAGTCGTCACTTTGCAGTTTTATTTACGGGTACCGTACGGACTACCAGGGGATTATCACCTTCGACGGGGAGAACGTGCGGAAACTCACGGTGAAGCAGTGGACCGACATCCGCAAGCGCTCGCTGGGCATGCTGTTTCAGGAACTCCGCCTGTTCGGGGAACTGACGGCATGGGAGAACGTGCAGCTGAAGAACGGGCTAACGGGCTTCTGCCGCAAGCAGCAGGTGAAGGACTGGTTTGAGCAGCTGGGCATCGCCGACAAGTGGGATGTGAAGGCGGCCAGGATGTCGTACGGGCAGCAGCAGCGCGTGGCTTTCGTGCGGATGCTGTGTCAGCCGGCCGACTTTTTCTTCCTGGATGAGCCGGTGAGCCACCTGGACGACGGCAACGGGCTGATTATGGCGCGTATCCTGAAGGAGGAAGCGGCTCGTCAGGGTGCGGGAGTGATTGTGACGTCCATCGGCAAGCACCTGCCGCTGGAGTATGACAGGGTGCTGAGTTTGTAAGGGATTAACACGAAGACGGATATGATCTGGAAATTATTGAGGCAGCACATCAGTGTGGCGCAGTTGGCGGGATTTTTCCTTGCCAACCTGTGCGGTATGGTGATTGTGCTGTTGGGCATACAGTTTTACAAGGACGTGTTGCCGGTGTTTACGCAGGGCTACAGTTTCATGAAGAAGGACTACGTGATTGTGAGCAAGCAGGTGAGCACGCTGGGCAGTTTGGTGGGCAGGGGAGGTACGTTCTCGCGTGCCGACATAGCCGACATGGAGGCACAGCCGTTTGCCAAGCGGACGGGAGCGTTCACTCCGGCACAGTTTCAGGTGTCGGCCGGCATGGGCATGGCGGGCATGCAGCTCTCTACGGCGATGTTCTTTGAGTCGGTACCCGACGAGTTTGTCGACGTGCGGCTGGAGGGCTGGACGTATCGCGAGGGGCAGACCGAAATCCCTATTATCATTCCGCGCAACTACCTGAACCTGTATAATTTCGGCTTTGCACAGAGCCGCAACCTGCCGCAGCTCTCGGAGGGCGTGATGGGGATGATGACGCTGGACGTGCGGCTGAGCGGACGGGGACGGACGGAGCGCATGAAGGGACGTATCGTGGGTTTCTCCAACCGGCTGAACACGATTCTGGTGCCGCAGGCGTTCATGGACTGGGCCAACGCGACGCTGGGTGACGGCGGTGAGACGGCTCCCTCACGACTGATTGTGGAAGTGGACAATCCGGCGGACGACCGCATTGCGAAGTATTTCAAGCAGAAAGGCTATGAGACGGAAGGCGACAAGCTGGATGCGGGAAAGACGACGTGGTTCCTGAAGATGGTGGTAGGCATCGTGCTCACGGTGGGCCTGATTATCAGTGTGCTGTCGTTCTACCTGCTGATGCTGAGCATCTACCTGCTGTTGCAGAAGAACACGAAGAAGCTGGAGAACCTGCTGATGATAGGCTTCAGTCCGGCAGCGGTGGCGCGTCCGTATCAGGTGCTCACGGTGGGGCTGAACGCGGCAGTGGCAGCCATGGGCGTGCTGCTGGTGTGCGTGGCCCGGGGAGCGTATCTGGACATGCTGCAGCGGATGGTGCCCGATTTTCAGGGAGGCAGCCTGCTGCCGGCGCTGCTGACGGCCGGGGGACTTTTCCTGCTGGTATCGGTGCTGAACGTGCTGGCCGTAAGGCGGAAGGTGGAATCTATCTGGAGAAAGAAATAGTATAAGCATTATATATTATCTGTAAAACCAAATGAAAATGAAGAAACTAAAGAATGTATGGCTCTTTTTGAGCTTTATCCTGATGGTGGCTGGAATGGCCAGCTGTAGCACGGAAGACCCGACGGGTGTGGAAGTGTCGAGAGAAGACATTATCGGTACGTGGAAAGTGACGGCGAATGACTGGACAAATTCGGAAGAAGAGTCGAACCGGAATGACCATGTGGGACAGACGCTCTCGGTAAGACGTGACGGTACGGCTTCGTTCCGTGGCGAGTCGTTCAACTGGTCATTGAGCAAAGGAGTGCTGACGCTGTCGGACAACCGTGGCCGCAACATACGGGTGGTGATTCTGTCGTATACGGAGGAGGAGATTCAAGCTTCGTACGACTGTACCTTTGAGTCGGAAATGTATACCGAGGAAGGTAACTACACCTTCAAGCGCGTGTAACGAGACATATTAATATAAAGAAGAGCCACAGTAATGTGGCTTTTTTTGTAAGACATAAAGACAATTATTTTTTAGACATAAGAACATAAAGACAAAAGAATTTTTAACTGTGTAATATTATGGGTATGAAAACAGAAGACCTAATTAAGGTAATTATTCAATGCGTATACAATGTAAGAACGCATCTGGCAGCCGGTTTTTTAGAGTCGGTGTATCAAAAGGCATTGTTGATAGAGTTAAGGGAAAAAGGTATTCATGCGGATTCTGAAACCCCTATAAATGTATATTATAAAGATGAGATTGTAGGGGAGTTTAGAGCAGATATTATTGTAGAGGGAGAGATAATTATCGAACTAAAAGCGGTGCAACATCTTCTTTCCATACACGAAACTCAGCTGGTTAATTATTTGACGGCAACTCATAAAGACCATGGATTACTCATTAATTTTGGTGGTGACCGTATAGAAATAAAAAGGAAGTACAGAGAGTATAAACGCTCATAATTTTTATGACATAAGCATCGAAAGATATTTCTTGAATGTTTTTGGACATAAGAACATAAAGTACATAAGTTTATATTTACACAGAAAATCTGTTCTTATGTTCTTCTGTCTAAAGCAAAAAGGCAACATCCTATAGCAGTTATTATTTTTCGGACATAAGCACATAAGTACAAAAGAAAGATTGCATCTACAAAAATCTGTCTTTATGTTCTTCTGTCTAAAATAAAAAAGATACACCCATATAGCACGTCATGTTCTTTGTCTAAAATAGTATGTGTGACCGCACACACGTACAATATCTTGTAAATATTTGTTTAGATATTTCGTCTCTGTGTAAACAAGTGTAAAACCATTTGTCCGATATCTCTTGATTTATGTCTATTATTAGGGGAATCAGTCTAAAAAATGTTACATGGAGTTACATATATGAGAGTTTATTCAGTAAATTTGCGTTACAGAAATGGTCAAACTTTAAACAAATACCCGGGACGTTTGTTTAAGAGGTAAGAACCATGGATGATTCATTCTTTTTAAATTAAAATAATTGCTTATGTCAAAAATCGTTGGACACATTTCGCAGGTAATCGGTCCGGTGGTCGATGTGTACTTCAAGTTTGAAGAAGGACAAGACGTGGAACACGCCTTGCCGAAAATCCACGATGCCATGACGATTGCCCGTAACGACGGGCGTACGCTGGTGATTGAAGTGCAGCAGCATATCGGTGAAGACACGGTACGCTGCGTGGCCATGGACAGTACGGACGGGTTGAAGCGCGGAATGGAAGTCGTTCCTGCAGGGCATCCGATTTCGATGCCTATCGGAAACCAGATCAAGGGCCGTGTGATGAATGTGGTAGGTGATACCATTGACGGTATGAAAGAACTGGACAAGACGGACGGATTTCCTATTCACCGTGAACCTCCGAAATTCGAAGACCTGGCCACTACCCAGGAAGTATTGTTTACCGGTATCAAGGTGATTGACCTGCTGGAACCTTACCTGAAGGGTGGTAAAATCGGTCTGTTTGGTGGGGCGGGTGTTGGAAAAACCGTGCTCATCAAAGAGTTAATCAATAACATTGCCAAGAAACACAATGGTTTCTCCGTGTTTGCAGGAGTGGGTGAGCGTACCCGTGAAGGTAACGACCTGCTGAGAGAAATGATTGAATCAGGCGTAATCCGCTACGGTGACGAATTCCTCAAGAGCATGGAGGAAGGAAACTGGGACCTTTCGAAGGTGGATTACAACGAAGTGGAAAAATCGCAGGTAGCCATGGTGTTCGGACAGATGAACGAGCCTCCCGGTGCCCGTCAGTCAGTAGCCTTGTCGGGTCTGACACTGGCCGAGTCTTTCCGTGACCGCCAGACGGGCGACAACGGTCCGCGCGATATCCTGTTCTTTATCGACAACATCTTCCGTTTTACGCAGGCAGGTTCTGAGGTTTCAGCCTTGCTGGGACGTATGCCTTCGGCAGTAGGTTACCAGCCGACACTGGCTACGGAAATGGGACAGATGCAGGAACGTATCACTTCTACGAAGAACGGCTCCATTACTTCCGTGCAGGCGGTGTACGTGCCGGCCGATGACTTGACCGACCCTGCTCCGGCTACTACCTTTACGCACCTGGATGCCACTACGGTGTTGAGCCGTAAGATTACCGAGCTGGGTATCTATCCGGCTGTAGACCCGCTGGATTCTACGTCGCGTATCCTCGACCCGCTGATTGTGGGCAAGGAGCACTACGAAACCGCTCAGCGCGTGAAACAGATTCTGCAGCGCAACAAGGAACTTCAGGATATTATCTCTATCTTAGGTATGGATGAACTTTCGGATGAAGACCGTCTGACGGTGAACCGTGCCCGCCGCGTGCAGCGATTCCTTTCGCAGCCGTTTGCCGTGGCCGAGCAGTTTACGGGTGTGCCGGGCGTGATGGTTTCCATAGAAGACACCATCAAGGGATTCAAGATGATTCTGGACGGCGAGGTAGACTATCTGCCTGAACAGGCTTTCCTGAACGTGGGTACCATTGAGGACGCCATTGAGAAGGGTAAGAAGCTGATGGAAGCGGCTGAGAGTTAATAATTAATAGTTAAAAGTTAAAAGCTGATAGCTTAATATGAAAGAACTTCATCTGGTTATCGTTTCACCCGAAAAGCTGGTTTACGAAGGAAAAGTGAGCCAGGCTACCTTTCCGGGAAGCGCAGGAAAATTTCAGGTCATGGCCGACCATGCCCCGCTGATTTCCACGCTCTCGGCCGGGGAAGTGAAATACGTGGCCGGACAGGAAACGCAATCCCTGCAAATCAAGGGGGGATTCGTGGAAGTCAAGGAGAATCAGATTTCAGTCTGTGTGGAACTCTGAGAGGAGCGAAGCAGGCGATGAACCGAATATGTTTTTGGCGGCTTTCCGGATGAAAAACCGCACGATACTATGTTTTTGTTGACCGTTAAGAAGAAATTTATAAAAGAACTGACCGTGATTGGAATCGTGCTGACGACGCTCGTCGCCGTGGTATATCATCTGTTCATTCCCGACAGGTATTTCCTGTGGTTTCCGGCCATTCCGATATTCTTCTATCTTTTCGGCCTGTTGTACATAGAAATGTTCGCGTTCAACTATCGCGTGGGGCTGGAACGGATTGCGATGACGTATCTGGTGTGCAAGGTACTGAAATTCATTGTCAGTGCCATGCTGCTGATGTTCTACGGATTTGTGATAGGACATGAAGTGGTGGCGTTCATGCTGACCTTCATCTTCTTCTACTTTGCGTTTCTGATATTCGAAACCCGTTTTTTCCTTCTTTTTGAAGCGAAACTCAAACTAAGAAAAAAAGCTAATGATGAAAAAATTACGGTACATAATCATCACGCTGTTACTGCTGATGGCGGTTCCGGCTGCGCTGACGAAGGCACAGGCCGCTGAGGGGGACATCGACGTGAACGAACTGGTGTTCGGACACATTGGCGATGCCTACCAGTGGCACATTGCGAAGTTTGGCGATACGGAGGTAAGCATTCCGCTGCCGGTGATCGTGAAAAGCAGTACGGGCTGGCATGTGTTCTCGTCTGCCCGGCTGGAGGAAGGTCCTTATGAGGGTCTGTACGTGGCCGAGGGCGGTGCCTACGACGGCAAAATCGTGGAACGCAATGCGGCCGGCGAGGAGGTGCGTCCGCTGGACATCTCCATCACGAAGAATGTGCTGGGCTTGTTTATCAACAGTGCGGTGCTGCTGGTCATCATGATGAGCTGCGTGCGCTGGTATAAGAAACATCCGCTGGAAGACGGGGCACCCAAGGGGGGCGTCGGCATGATTGAGGCCACGGTGCTTTCTATCTACAACGACGTGATTAAGGGCTGCATCGGCGAGAATTACCGCCGCTACGCGCCTTATCTGCTTACGGCGTTCTTCTTCGTGCTGGTGAACAACCTGATGGGGCTGATTCCTATCTTCCCCGGAGGTGCCAACGTGACGGGTAACATCGCCATTACGCTGGTGCTGGCTTTGTGTACGTTCGTGCTGACCAACGTGTATGGTACGAAGGCTTACTGGAAGGAAATCTTCTGGCCCGACGTGCCTACGTGGTTGAAGGCGCCGATTCCGATGATGCCGCTGATTGAATTCTTCGGTATCTTTACCAAACCGTTTGCACTGATGATCCGTTTGTTTGCCAACATCATGGCAGGACATGCGGCCGTGCTCAGTCTGGTGGCCATTATCTTCATCACGGTGAAGTCGGGTCCGGTTATCAACGGCTCGATGACGGTGGTGTCGGTGGCATTCAGCATTTTCATGAATGCGCTGGAAATTCTGGTGGCATTCATCCAGGCATACGTCTTCACGATGCTGTCGGCCGTGTTTATCGGTCTGTCGCAGGTGAAGGAACATGCCGAAAAATAATTGATTCAAAGAAAATTAAAGTATAACCTTTTAAAACAAGAAAATTATGTTATTGTCAGTTTTATTGCAGGCAGCTGCAGGTGTAGGTATTAGTAAGTTGGGCGCCGCTATTGGTGCAGGTATTGCAGTTTTGGGTGCCGGTATCGGTATCGGTAAAATTGGTAGCTCGGCCATGGAAGGTATCGCACGCCAGCCGGAAGCTTCAGGCGACTTGCGTATGAACATGATTATCGCTGCCGCTCTGGTAGAAGGTGTGGCACTGATTGCCATCGTGGTTTGTTTGTTGACTTTGTTCTTGTAAAAAATAAAACAATAAGTTATGGGATTATTAACTCCGGATCCGGGGCTGCTGTTCTGGATGGTCATCACCTTCGGAGTCGTGTTCTTCATCTTGGCGAAATACGGCTTCCCGGTGATTCTGAAGACAGTGGAGGACCGGAAAGCATACATTGACAATTCGCTCAAGGCGGCGCGTGAGGCCAACGAACAGCTGGCCAACGTGAAGGTGGAGGGTGAGAAAATCCTGGCACAGGCACGCGAAGAACAGCACCGCATTCTGAGTGAGGCTGCTGCTACGCGCGACCGCATCATCAAGGACGCTCAGGAGAAGGCCTTCGCCGAAGGCAACCGCCTGATGGAGGAGATGAAGAAGCAGATTGAAACGGAAAAGGAAAGTGCCATCCGTGACATCCGCCGCCAGGTAGCCGTGTTGTCAGTGGGCATCGCAGAGAAGATTATGCGCAACAAGCTGACCGATGAAAAGGAACAGGCTGCGCTGATCGACCGTCTGCTGGATGAAATGATTGAAACTTCTAAAAAATAACGTGTCATGAATACAGGAGTCGTTTCAAGACGTTTCGCGAAGGCACTGCTGGCATACGCGAAGGGTGAAGGGCTGGAAGACAAGGTGTACAAGGAGGTGAAGACACTGGCTGCACACTTTGCCGAAGTGCCCGGCCTGCGGCGTGCCGTGGAAAATCCGGTGCTGGAGAGAAGCAAGAAGCTGGAGCTGCTTTGCGAGGCTTCGGGTGGAAAGGACGTAAGCCAGGTGATGACGCGTTTTCTCAGCCTGGTGCTGGAAGACAGAAGGGAGAAGTTCTTGCAGTTCATGATGTGGTCGTACATCGACCTGTATCAGGAAGACAAGCACATCCTCATCGGAAAGCTTACCACTGCCGTCAGTTCGCCCAAGCTCGTGGCACACTTGCAGAAACTGGCTTCCGAGAAGACGCACGGTGAGGTAATCTTGGAAGAGAAGGTGGACAAAAGCCTGATCGGAGGATACATCATCGAACTGGGTGGCTTCCGCCTGGACTCCAGTGTGGCGAACCAGTTGAAGCGCGTGAAACAGCAGTTTATCGCGAAAAACAGGAGAATAGTGTAAACAATGAATAATGAAGAATGAATAATGAAAAACGATTCCTATTATTCACTGTTCATTTTTAATTGTTCATTATTAATTATTAATTAAAAAGAATTATGCCAGAAAATACAATAAAACCCAGCGAAGTTTCAGAGGTGTTGCTCCAACAGTTGAAGGGGATTGACAACTCGCTGAAATTCGACGAAGTGGGTACCGTGCTTCAGGTGAGCGACGGTGTAGCCCGTATTTACGGTTTGCGTAATGCGGAAGCCAACGAGTTGCTGCAGTTTGAAAACGGTATCATGGGAACGGTGATGAATCTGGAGGAGGACAATGTGGGAGCGGTGCTCTTGGGTCCGACCGACCAGATTAAGGAGGGGATGATTGTGAAGCGTACCAAGCACATTGCTTCCATCAACGTGGGAGAATCGATGCTGGGACGTGTAATCGACCCTCTGGGTGTGCCCTTGGACGGGCGCGGCGAAATTGGCGGAGAGCTGTGCGAGATGCCGCTGGAGCGTAAGGCACCGGGGGTTATCTTCCGTCAGCCGGTAACGGAACCGCTGCAGACGGGACTGAAGGCTATCGATGCCATGATTCCTATCGGCCGCGGACAGCGTGAGTTGATTATCGGCGACCGTCAGACAGGTAAGACGGCCATCGCCATCGATACCATCATCAACCAGCGTGCCAACTACGAGGCAGGAAATCCGGTGTACTGTATCTACGTGGCCATCGGTCAGAAAGGTTCTACCGTGGCCAGTATCGTGAATGCACTGCGTGAGAAGGGGGCGATGGACTATACCATCGTGGTGGCTGCTACGGCTTCCGACCCGGCTGCCATGCAGTATTTCGCTCCGTTTGCCGGAGCTGCCATCGGCGAGTACTTCCGTGATACCGGCCGTCATGCACTGGTGGTGTACGATGACTTGTCAAAACAGGCTGTGGCTTACCGTGAGGTATCACTGATTCTGCGTCGTCCGTCAGGACGTGAGGCTTATCCGGGTGATATCTTCTACCTGCACTCTCGTTTGCTGGAACGTGCGGCGAAGATTATCAACCAGCAGGAAGTGGCCGAACAGATGAACGACCTGCCAGCCAGCCTGAAGGGTAAGGTAAAGGCCGGAGGTTCACTGACCGCCCTGCCGATTATCGAAACACAGGCCGGCGACGTGTCTGCCTACATTCCGACCAACGTGATTTCCATTACCGACGGTCAGATCTTCCTGGAAACCGACTTGTTCAACCAGGGCTTCCGTCCGGCTATCAACGTGGGTATCTCTGTATCGCGTGTAGGTGGTAGCGCCCAGATAAAGAGTATGAAGAAAGTGGCCGGTACGCTGAAGATTGACCAGGCACAGTATCGTGAACTGGAGGCCTTCTCGAAGTTCAGCAGCGACATGGACTCTGTGACTGCCATGGCCATCGACCGTGGACGTAAGAACAACCAGCTGCTGATTCAGCCGCAGTACTCACCGATGCCGGTAGGCGAACAGGTGGCCATTCTGTACTGTGGTACGCACGGACTGATGCGCGACATTCCTATTTCGAAGGTACGTGCCTTCCAGGATGCGTTCTTGACTTACCTGCGTGCCAACCATCAGGCAGACGTGCTGGACGTGCTGGCTTCCGGAAAGATTACCGACGAAATTACGTCGCTCATTGAAAAACTGGCCGCAGACGCAGCCGAACAATTTAAAGCATAAATCCCATGGCATCACTGAAAGAAGTTAAAGGAAGAATCAACTCAATCCACGGCACGCTGAAGATTACTTCGGCGATGAAGATGGTGGCGTCTTCCAAGCTGCACAAGGCGCAGGAGGCCATTGAAAATATGCTTCCCTACGAACGCCGGTTGCACCGTATGCTCAGTAATTTCCTGGGCGCGGAGCTGAGCGTGGAATCGCCTTTTGCAGTGAAACGTGAAGTGAAGAAAGTGGCCGTGGTGGTGTTTGCTTCCAACAGCAGTCTGTGCGGCGGATTCAATGCCAATGTAATCCGTCACCTGAACGAGGTGGTGGCAGAGTATGAGCCGAAGGTGGGCCGTGAGAACATCCTGATTTATCCGGTGGGCCGTAAGGTGGCCGATGCGGTGAAGAAGATGGAAGGACTGACGGCGGCCGGCGATTATCAGCACATGAGCGGAAAACCGAACTATCAGGAGGCGGCCGACCTGGCTGCCGAGCTGATGACGCGGTTTGCCAGCGGTGAGATTCAGCAGGTGGAGCTGCTCTACAACCACTTCAAGTCGACCTCTACGCAGGTATTGACGCGGGAGACTTATCTGCCGCTCGACCTGAGTGCCGGTCATACGGACGAGAAGGGAGAGGAGCAGGAAGCCATGCAGGCCGATTACCTCATCGAACCGTCGCCGGAACAGGTGATGGAGGAGTTGCTGCCCAAGGTGCTCCGCATGAAGATGTACACCGTGCTGCTTGACTCCACGGCTTCGGAACATGCCGCGCGCACCATGGCTATGCAGATTGCCACGGACAATGCAAACGACCTGATTCAGGAACTGACCTTGATTTACAACAAGAGCCGCCAGCAGGCGATTACCAACGAATTGCTGGACATCGTGGGCGGCAGCATGAGCTGACCCTACGGGCGGAACTCTTGTGTTCATTGCATAAAAAAACGTATCGCTGTCTCACGGCAGGATACGTTTTTTTTTGAACGAATAAACTAAAAAATTAATTATCTTAAAAAGAAAACATGAAATTCTTTGGTGATTTATTTCTATAACAAACTGATTTCGTGTTTTGTTCGCTTTTTCTGTCGGTTTTTCTTTACTGATTTTTTAATAACTGTAAAAGCATACAGCCGCACCGTCGAGCAGGCATTCCATTCGTCCTTCTCCCAGGCGGATATTGTCCATGTAGGAGTAGTCACCTCCGCCGTAGTTCAACCGGATGCTGGTGTAGAAAGCGTCGTACCAGTCCCACGTAAAGGTGTAGGTATATTCCTCCCAACGTCCGCGGGCATCCTGAATGCGGATAAAGTCTTCACCCGTTCCGTTGGTGTAGAAGCGCAGCACCTGGAAGTGGTGCAAGCCGTAGTCGTCGTACCAGTCGTCCTGCCAGTCGTAGCTGCAGAGATACGCTGTGCGTTCACGATATTCCAGGGTGTTGTTCCCTAATTCCATTTCCACGTTACACGACGGGAAGGCGAGTGTCAGTGCGACCAGCATCGCCATATACATGAATTTTTTTACCCTTGTTCTCATAACTCTTTGTGTGTTTGTTTTCCTCTATGTGACAAAGGTATCCGGAAAAAATCATACAAACGAATGATTTTTCCTATTCCTGTGGGGGAATTTCCCTATCGGAGGTAGGGAAATGCATCGGTCTGCGGGGTGGCAGATGGTGTATCGCCTTTGTGGCTGGACGGGAATGCCGGTGTATTTAACGCAAAACGTCCTTGCGTTCGGATTGAAACACAAGGACGTTGTATGGAAAATTTCTTTACGTTATGAATGAAACGCAAGGACGTTTTTTCAGGATTTCTGGAGAAGTACCGTCAGTGCATCGCGCCAGTCTTCACCGTTGCGTGGGCAGTAGGTTTGGAAACCCAGCTGGCGGGCTGCCTGTACGTTGCCTGCCCCGTCGTCAATGAAGAGCGATTCTGACGGAAGAATGTCGGCATCGGCTATCAGGAAGTCAAAAATCTGCCGGTCGGGCTTGGTCACTCCAATCTGGTAGGAGAGGTACAGCTTGTCAAAATAGTCGCTGAGCGGTTTCCCCTTTGACGAGAATGCCGGACTGCAGGCCCAGTCCATCACGTAAGGATTGGTGTTGCTCAGCACGAAGAGCTTGTAGCGCTTGCGCAGCTCCTTCAGGCAGTCGAGCAGACGCTCGTCCAGTCCGGTGAAGTAGCCCAGCCATGCCTGGCGTGTCTCCTCCCAGCTGGGTGTGCGTCCGCCGCACAACTGTCCCAGTTTCACCTGGAACTCATCGGGCGTAATTTTTCCTTCTTCCAGTTCCTGGAAAATTCCCGTCTGGTGATATTTGTCCAGGCGCTGGTCGGCATCGGCCACCCCTAACTGGCGGAACGCTTCCACCGCCTGTTCGCGGCTGATAGGGGCGATGACCCCTCCGAAATCAAAAATCAGGTTTTTTATCATATATTGTTTTTATTTTCTCAGCATCAGGTTCTTGAACGGAGCAGGATAGGGAGTCTCAAATTCCATCCGTTCGCCCGTAAGCGGGTGGTAGAAGCACAGCTTGAAGGCGTGGAGTGCCAGACGTCCGAGCGGGTCGGTTTCGCAGCCGTAACGTGCATCGCCCACCACCGGATGACCGAGCGACTGCATGTGCACGCGAATCTGGTTCTTGCGTCCCGTTTCCAGTTGCAGCTCCATGAGCGAATAGCCGTTGGCCCGCTTGATGGTGCGGTAGTGCGTGATGGAGAGCTTGCCTCCGTCGTCTACCGGCGAGGAGCTGACGTACAGCTTGCGGTCGGTGAGCCAGGAGCGTACGGTGCCCTGGTCTTTCTCCATGTCGCCCATGACGATGGACACGTAACGGCGGTCGTACACGATGTCGTGCCAGTTGTCGCGGAGCGTGTGCTGCGTCTTCTCATCCTTGGCATACATCATGATGCCCGAGGTTTCGCGGTCCAGACGGTGCACCACGAAGATGCGGTTGTTGCGGTGCGTGCGCTTCACGTACTCATTCAGAATGTGCTGTGCGGTGCGTTCCTTCTGGTGGTCGGTAGCCACGGACAGCAGTCCTTCCTTCTTCTCCACCACGATGAGATAGGCATCCTCGTAGAGAATCTTCAGCATGGGGTGGCGGAACTCGTGCTTGTTCTTTTCACGGCTCACCTGCACCTTCATGCCCGGCTTCAGGGGAAAGTTGTACTGCGTCTGGATGTTGTTGTCCACCAGCACCACGCGGTTGGCCAGCAAGGCTTTTACGCGCGTGCGGCTGATGCCGTCCATCTTCTTCATAAGGAACTCCATCAGTTCCGCCGGTTCATTGACCGGATAGATTGTATATTTGGCTGCGGCACGCGGGATAGGGCGTCGGCCGTTGTTGCCAGAGTTATTTCTTGCCACTTTGTTGCGTCAGTTAAAAGTTAGAAGATAGGGGAGAGTGTTTAGCGTCTTTCCAGTTGCACGACATTTTCCACGTGATGCGTGTGAGGGAACATGTCGACAGGCTGTACGGCAGTCACCTTGTACTTGCCGTCGAGCAGCTGGAGGTCGCGTGCCTGTGTGGCCGGGTTGCAGCTCACGTAGACGATGCGTTTCGGCTCGGCAGCCAGAATCACGTCGATTACGTCATTGTGCATACCAGCGCGGGGAGGGTCGGTGATGATGACATCCGGACGTCCGTGTTCCGCAATGAAGTCGTTGGTAAGGATGTCCTTCATGTCGCCCGCATAGAACAGCGTGTTGTCGATGCCGTTCAGGGCCGAGTTCACCTTGGCATCCTCGATGGCTTCGGGCACATATTCGATGCCCACCACCTTGCGTGCCTGGCGTGCCACGAAGTTGGCGATGGTACCCGTACCCGTGTAGAGGTCGTACACCAGCTCGTTGCCCGTAAGTCCGGCAAACTCGCGTGCCACCTTATATAAATTATAGGCCTGTTCAGAGTTCGTCTGATAGAACGATTTCGGTCCCACCTTGAAGCGCAGTCCCTCCATCTCCTCGAAGATGTGGTCGTTGCCCTTGAACACCTCCACGTCGAGGTCGCCGATGGTATCGTTGCACTTGTTGTTGATGACATACATCAGCGAGGTAATCTGCGGGAAGCTGTCGGCCATGAACTGCAGAATTTCTTCCATCTTGCGGCGGCCTTCGTCGTCGGTCACCTTGCACTGCAGCACCACCATCAGCTCGCCCGTAGACGAGGTACGGATCATGATGTTACGAAGAAGTCCTTCCTGCGTACGCAAGTCGAAGAACGGGAAGTTGTGCGCGTAGGCATAGTCGCGTACGGCATTGCGAATCTGGTTGGAAATGTCGTCCTGCAACCAGCACTTGTCGATGGCCAGCACCTTGTCGAACGCCCCCGGAATATGGAATCCCACGGCATTCATCTGGTCGTACTTCACATTCTGCTTCACCTCCTCTTCCGTAAGCCAGCGCTTGTTGGAGAATGTAAACTCCAGCTTGTTACGGTAAAAGCGGGTCTTTTCCGAGCCTAAGATAGGACGGAATTCCGGCAGTTCCACCTTCCCGATGCGGGTGAGGTTGTCGAACACTTGTTTCTGCTTGTACTTGAGCTGTTCCTCGTAAGAAAGACATTGCCATTTGCATCCTCCGCACACTCCGAAGTGACTGCAGAACGGCTCCGTGCGCAGGGGTGATTTCTCATGGAACTTTACCGCCACCGCTTCGGCGTAATGGTTCTTCTTGCGCTTCACCTGTAAATCGACTACGTCGCCCGGCACTACATACGGGACAAATATTACCAACTCGTTCACTTTAGCCACGGCTTTTCCTTCTGCGGCTACGTCTGTTATCGTTACCTTCTCCAGTAAAGGCAGTTCTTTTTTCTTTCTTGCCACGTTCTTTTCAATAAAACCAATTTGGGAGCAAATTTATACATTTTTCCTGACATTCTTCCATGTTTTTCGAAGAAGTTCATTTTGCAAACTCTATGTTGCAAAATATGTCGAAAAATATCTTCACAAAATTTGGGATTCAATAAAATATGTATAGATTTGCCAGCGGTTGACCAACGAAAAACATTATTGAACCTTATCAAATATAAGAAAACATGGAAAAGAAAAGAGTCTATACTTTTGGAAACGGACAAGCTGAAGGAAAAGCTGACATGAGAAATCTTCTGGGTGGCAAGGGCGCAAACCTGGCCGAGATGAACCTGATCGGGGTGCCTGTACCTCCCGGATTCACCATAACAACCGAAGTCTGCAACGAATATTTTGAAAAAGGAAAAGAAGCAGTGGTTGCGCTGCTGAAAGACGACGTGGAAAAATCCATCAAGGGAGTAGAAGCCCTGATGAAGTCGAAGTTCGGCGATGTGGAAAATCCGTTGCTCGTTTCCGTACGTTCGGGTGCCAGAGCGTCCATGCCGGGGATGATGGACACCATTCTGAACCTGGGTCTGAACGATGAAGTAGTAGAAGGACTGGCTCGCAAGACTAACAACCCTCGCTTTGCGTGGGACTCTTACCGCCGCTTCGTACAGATGTACGGCGACGTGGTGCTGGGCATGAAACCCGTGAACAAGGAAGACATCGACCCGTTTGAAGCCATCATTGAAGAAGTGAAGAAAGCCAAGGGCGTACGTCTGGACAACGAACTCGACGTGGACGACCTGAAGACACTGGTAGTCCGTTTTAAGGAAGCCGTGAAGAAACAGACCGGACAGGAATTCCCGTCATGTGCCTACGAACAGTTGTGGGGTGCCATCTGTGCCGTATTCGATTCATGGATGAACGAACGCGCCATCCTTTACCGTAAGATGGAAGGTATTCCGGCAGAGTGGGGAACAGCCGTAAACGTACAGGCCATGGTATTCGGTAACATGGGTGAGACTTCGGCTACGGGTGTATGCTTCTCACGTGACGCCGCTACTGGTGAAGACCTGTTCAACGGTGAATACCTGATTAATGCGCAGGGTGAAGACGTAGTAGCCGGTATACGTACTCCGCAGCAGATTACCAAGATCGGTTCTCAGCGCTGGGCCGAACTGCAGGGTATCTCCGAAGCGGAACGTGTGGCCAAATATCCTTCTATGGAAGAAGCCATGCCGGAAATCTACAAGGAACTTGATGAACTCCAGACCAAACTGGAAAATCACTACCACGATATGCAGGACATGGAATTTACCGTGCAGGAAGGCAAGCTCTGGTTCCTCCAGACTCGTAACGGTAAGCGTACAGGTGCCGCTATGGTGCGCATCGCCATGGAAATGCTGCATCAGGGCATGATTGACGAAAAGACCGCTTTGATGCGCTGCGAACCTAATAAGCTGGACGAACTGCTGCATCCGGTATTCGACAAGGAAGAACTGTCACGTGCCCGCGTGCTGACACGTGGTTTGCCGGCTTCTCCGGGTGCTGCCTGCGGACGCATCGTCTTCTTTGCAGAAGATGCTGCTGAATGGCATAACAACGGCCATCGCGTGGTATTGGTACGTATTGAAACTTCTCCGGAAGACCTGGCTGGTATGCAGGCTGCCGAAGGTATCCTGACCGCCCGTGGAGGTATGACCTCGCACGCAGCCGTAGTAGCCCGCGGAATGGGTAAGTGCTGTGTATCAGGAGCCGGAGCCATCAACGTAGACTACAAGACCCGTACGGTGGAAATTGACGGAGTCGTACTGAAAGAAGGTGACTACATCTCCATCAATGGAACCAACGGATATGTATATGCCGGAGAAATTCCGACTCAGCCGGCCAAACTGTCGGGCAACTTTGCCGAACTGATGGAACTCTGCGACAAATATGCCCGCCTGAAAGTCCGCACCAATGCCGACACGCCGCGCAACGCACAGGATGCCCGTGGATTCGGTGCCGTAGGTATCGGTCTGTGCCGTACGGAACACATGTTCTTCGACGACGAAAAGATTGTGGCTATGCGCGAAATGATTCTGGCCAAGGACGTAGAAGGCCGCAAGAAAGCCCTCGACAAACTGTTGCCTTACCAGAAAGCCGACTTCAAGGAAATCTTCAAGACCATGGACGGACTGCCTGTCAACGTACGTCTGCTCGACCCGCCGTTGCATGAATTCGTACCGCACGATTTGAAAGGTCAGGAAGAAATGGCACAGGCCATGGGTGTAACCGTAGATTATATCCGCCAGCGCGTGGAAAGTCTGTGTGAACACAACCCGATGCTGGGTCACCGTGGTTGCCGTCTGGGAAATACGTATCCGGAAATCACCGAAATGCAGACTCGCGCCATCCTGGGTGCTGCCTGCGAACTGAAGAAGGAAGGTTACGATCCGCATCCTGAAATCATGGTGCCGCTGATTGGTATCTTGTATGAATTCGAAGCACAGGAAAAGGTGATCCGTGAAACTGCTGCCAAACTGTTCAAGGAAGAAGGCGTGGAAATTCCGTTCAAGGTGGGAACCATGATTGAAGTGCCGCGTGCCGCCCTGACTGCCGACCGCATCGCTTCACATGCCGAATACTTCTCATTCGGTACAAACGACCTGACTCAGATGACCTTCGGTTACTCTCGCGATGATATCGCTTCCTTCTTGCCGGTTTACCTGGAAAAGAAGATTCTGAAGGTAGACCCGTTCCAGGTACTCGACCAGAACGGTGTGGGCCAGCTTATCGAAATGGCAGTAGCCAAAGGCCGTTCCGTACGTCCGGCACTGAAATGCGGTATCTGCGGTGAACATGGTGGTGAACCGATGTCCGTGAAGTTCTGCCACAAGGTAGGTCTGGATTACGTGAGCTGCTCACCGTTCCGCGTGCCTATCGCAAGACTGGCTGCGGCGCAGGCTGTGATTGAAGAAAGCTTGTAACTATTTTATTAAATTCATAAAAAAGCTCCGGGGATAATTTGTAGAAAATCTCCTGAGCTTTTTTGTAAATATATTTTATAGATTGACATGTTATTTTATGTAAAAATGTCTATATTTGTGCGGATAAATTGTTTATATATTAAAATACACAAGATATGATGATGAAAAGATTTTGTTTGTTTGCTGCATGTGCATGCTTGTTGGTTGACATGAGTTATGCGCAAAGAAAAGTAGAAGTGGTGGAGACACCACAGAATTCGCAAGCAGCTACTAGTGAAAAAGTAATAAAACGTAAAGTAGCTATCGGACGTTTTTCGAATGAAACGCAATATGCGAAGGGAATATTTTATGATAAAGAAAATGATCCGATGGGCAAACAAGCATTGGATATTCTTTCAGCCAAGCTGGCTGCTTCTGGAAAATTCCTCTTGCTGGAACGAAGTGACTTGTCTACTTTGCTTGAAGAAGCACAGAAAGGCGAGAATGGCTTGTCCACGATTGGTGCCGATTATATGATTATTGGCTCTATCACAGAGTTCGGCCGGAAGAATACCGGGAAATCGGGCGTTTTTACAACCACAAAAACACAGACCGTGGAGGCAGCTGTAGCTATTCGTCTGGTAGATGTATCTACAGGCTTGATAATTTATTCAGATGAAGCGAAAGGTTCGGCTGATTTGACTACTAAAACTACTATGGGTGTCGGTGGACGTGCCGACTTTGATGCCACTTTGAGTGATAAGGCCATTTCTGAGGCTATTGGCCAGTTAGTGGAGAATATTATTAATAAATGTACAGATAAACCTTGGAGAACTTACTTCCTTTCTTATGATGCCGATGCTGTGCTGATAGCAGGTGGAAAAAGCCAAGGCATAGCAGAAGGGGATGTGTTTAGTATCAAGTCGAAAGGGAAAAAAGTGAAAAACCCTCAGACTGGCTTGATGATTGAATTGCCAGGAAAGAAAGTTGGGACAGTAAAGGTGATTTCTACAGGAGGTGATACTCCCGAGACTGAGTATTCTTTTGTGGAAGTTTCCACTACTACTACAATTGATACTGCAAAATTAAGTGAATATTATATTGAAGAATCTAAGTAATTATGAAAGCAAGATTATGGATGATTATTGGGCTGGTGGCATTGTTGTGTGGATGCAAAGCCCATTATCCTGTGGCTCAGGAAAGTGGAAAGGAAGATATGGCTTATCTGCTTTTTACTAGTCCGGGTGAATATGCAGGAAAGGAAGTGACCGTTATGTTAGACGGTAAGAAACCTTTTGAAGCAAAGGTGGTAAAAGCTAAGAATGCTAATAGAAAGGGTACATCGTATGCGGTTTCTACCGGACGAAGAAAAATTAATGTGACCTATAATGGAAAAGTGATTTATAGTAAAGAAATATTTGTATCTACTCAAGAAACTAAAATAATTACACTGCCATGATAAAAAAAGTTTTATTTATAGGTGTTTGTATATTTGCTTTTGCTTCTTGTAGTACTGTGAAGCCATTGTATTCATGGTATAATTATGAGGATATTACTTATCAGTACAGCAAGAAGAGCACGGAAGAACTTCAGGTAAAAGTTCTGGAGCAATATCAAAAAATGATTGACAAGCAAAAAGGTGCTAGAGGGGTTGTTCCTCCTGGACTGTATGCAGAGTACGGATATATGCTATATCGTACTGGAAAGAAAGAGGAAGGATTGTCTTTTTTGAAGGAAGAGATAAAGGCCTATCCGGAATCAGAAACATATATTTCAAGAATCATTAAACAGCTCGAAAAATGAAGAATTATTTGATTGTTGCATTGGCAATTATACTATTGTCTTCGTGTGCAGAAAGTATTACACGTGGAAAACAGTATGCTAAGTTATATGAAGAAAAGCCTGTTTCTATCGTCGTGATGCCTCCTATCAACCAAACCAATGCGGTAGAGGCAAAAGATTTCTTTTATACAACGATGTATATGCCGCTTTGTGAAAAAGGCTATTATGTGTATTCACCTTATCTGACAATGGAGATGTTTCAAACGGAAAGTGCATATGACAGTGAAATGTTCTTGGAGAATGATATAAATATTTTCAAGAAAGTATTGGGAGCAGATGCGGCGATGTTTACTATTATCAAATCTTGGAGTCGGAAAACTGTGACAGGAAAGCTAACTGTTGGGGTAGAATATATTTTACGTTCTACTTCTACGGGAGAAACGCTTTATCATAGAGAAGGATTGATTAATGTAGACACAAGTGTGAATGCGGGTGGAGGATTATTAGGAACTGTAGTAAGTATGGCTGCCACGGCTTTAAATACTGCTATGACTGATAAGGTAGTGGCTGGAAGAAAATGCAATGCTTTTGTTTTAAGCGATATGCCTGTCGGGAAATACAGTCCGGATTATGGTAAAGACCAAAATCTTGAAGCCGGAAAAAGTTATATTAAAGCAACTGTGAAGTAATTCTTTTTGAGAGGTATAAAATAGAGTTCTTCATTTTATATTCTGCTACTAAGTATAGCTTCAGGCTGTAACTTCCTTATCAATGGGATGTTACAGCCTGAGGTGTTTTAGGACAGGACGATTCGGAGTCCTATAGGGATGCTACATCATTCAGTTGTTTAATAGCTTGGATGATTTTACAATAACATCAAGTATGTTTTTGCAAAACTCTGAAGATTCGTACGGTTGGCTGGTCAGTTCATCTATGATATGATAGAGATTTTCTCCATTCCAAGTGTTGTACTTGTCGGGAGCCCATTCCCAGCCCCATGGCCAGTTATCAGAAGGATTATTAAAAATCGGTGTGATTGGGACACCAGAACTTATATTGTCTTTGCTGATGCCATAATATAAATCAATCAGTCCCCATTTATCGAATATATAGACAACTTTTACAGTCTTTTGGCTGTTTGTGATAAAATAACTGAATCCCCAGTCCAGTTTGCCGCTTCTTTCCGTGAATTCATTCGATTTAAATTTGATGTTCAGCTGCGTTTTTTGTTCTGCCATTTCTCTTATATGTTCCAACGCTTTTGTGATGGGGCCTGAAATAGCTTTTTTGATGATGTCATTCTGGTATGAACAGATTAAAATAGCGTTTTTCAGATAGTCTTCCTTTGAAGCAATTTCTTCAATGATTGGATTCTTTTCATTCATATAATATGCTGTTATTTGAGTTAATAGATGGTTATACTGGATAATTGTCTCTCTGACTTTGGGCTTGTCGTATGCGATGGCCGCACAATGCTCAAGCCACTTTCTGATGTGATGGATGTATGAACATTTGATATAGTCAAAAGGCTCGCCCTCACCTGTTGATGTAGTAGAAGCGCTGCTTCCGTAAAGTGTCAGGTATAATATTTTAAAGTTGTCTGGAGATTGATATTTCGTCACGCCAAAGTTGTAATACCGACGTAATTGGTTGGGTTGATCCTCCGCATAAATCTTGTTTTCAATGATAAGCGACGGTATGCCTGTATTTTGGGGCATTTCAATCAGAATATCAATGCGTCCTCCTTCTGTCTCTTCCTCGTTAATACAGCCGATGTGGTATTCTGCGGTGGTGAAGGCTTTGCTTAATTCATCCATGTCGTTGGATAATTTTATTTCTACTACATCTTGAATAAACAGACGTAGAAAGTTCTCGTTACACCCGTGGCTTCCTTCAGGGTTTAGGAGTTCAGCGAGCATGGCCGAATGTAGTCTGACCTCTTCACTCCAAAGTCCTAATACGTTGAATACATTAAAGTCTTCTCCTCGTCTTTTGACTTCTGTCTGCTTGATAATCTGTTTTTTCTGTAGTTCGCCTATCTTATAAAGTAGGGTCTGCATACTGTTTTCCATGATTCTGAAATTAGTTTTATAATAATGAAGGTGTTTATTTTATTTCTTCTTGTAATACGACAATATATTCTCCGCCATCTGGCACATGGCATCCTTTGCCCACTGCGGTTCGAGAATCTCAATCTGGTCGGTTTGCTGTAGCAACAGCTGGAAGAACTCATAGTTCGGGCGAACGCTGAACTCAAACGTGATGGATTCGTCATCCGAAGCAATTTCGCGTTGTGATTCGTGCAGGGGAAGGGTAGAGAGGTAGTTCCGGGCCCATCCGTATGCCTTGATAACTACCCGCTCGATGTCATATTCCGGGTCGGAGATGATGCCCACGCATCCCTCGAAATACCGGTCTATGCTGAAATCCTTGGGAAGCTGGAATTTCACGTCCGTAAGGCTCACGTGCTGGATTCTGTCGAGTGCGTATGTTCTTATTTCCTCGGAATAGACTGAGTATCCAATCAGGTACCAGCGGCGGTTATACACCTTCAGGTGATAAGGCTCTACCTGAAACGTACTGGCATGAGACCTGCCAAAGCCTTGGTGAGTAATTTCTACCACACAATTCTGACGCATGGCCTGAAGGAAAGTCTGCAAATATTTATTTCCCGAAGGAATCTTCTCGAATGAGATGCGTTTCTCCAGCTGACGGTCTGCCTGAAGCTGGTTCAGGGTGGCATACGAGTCGATGAGCCACGAACGGAAGGAGTCACCTTCCAGCGAATCCGCATCCTCTATGTAATAGCCGTATCCTCGACTGGTATCGCAGGAGATGAGAATGTCGAAGATGGTCTGCACGGCCTTCTTGTGATTCATGAAGGTTTTCCATGGAAGCGGTTTCCCGTCGCCCAGTCCGCAGGTTTCCCATCGTTCACTGATTTCGTTGAAGGTGATGTACGGGTGGCATCGGATTAAATCTGCCAGCCATATATATCGTCCGAATTTGTTTGCTGCCATAAATAATAAAATGAAAAGTTTTGGTGATGCGGCAAAGTTAAGCACCTGCCTATGTCAAATTTAGGAATAAGTCCTTAAAATGTCAAATCATTTTAAAAGCAATTCACACGATTTAAAAACTGGTATATAACTCGTATCTTTGGCCAAAAAATAAAGAAACCCCAATGGATACAGAATATTTGAACCGTTTTGAAGAGAGATTGCAGCAGGAATTGCTGCGTTTGTGTACTGACTATCATGTGCTGGACGGCACCCTGCTGGCTACGGAGGACCTGGACAACCGCTGGCATGACCTGGCACCGGAGTATGTGGCCGATGCCGTGGAACAGATTCGTGACTATCCCGTGGTGTCGGTGGCCTGGGCAGCTTATCTGGGCTTGGGAGTAGCTTTTTGCTGGGACGAAGACTGGGAGGCCAGGGCAAAGGCTTCTTATCAGTCGTACTACGGAGAGCAGGGATTTGACGATATGGATGAACACATCGTGCGCGATTTGCTCGGCTTGTCGCTCGACGGTGAAGAGGCCCGCCAGCTGGAAGACATCATCCGCCGCTGCGGACAAACTACCGTGGGACTGATTCGCCACGAACAGATAGAGCCGCAGAGCCCGCTGGCCTTCCATGTATTTGCCCGTGCCTGCCGTACGATGTTCCGTATCGGGGTGGCCATTGAACTCAAACGCCTGGGATATAAATTTGAGAAAGTGGAAATCGGTCGCGTGCCGGGCGGAATGTTGTCATAAGAAATCCTCAGACAGGTTTTCTGTCACCTCAAAAACGCTTTGACGTTTGGATTCAAACGCCTTTACGTTTTACTTGAAACGCACTTGTGTTTTGGGTAAAACGTAAGGGCGTTTTGTGTGAAATGCACTTGCGTTTTTTTACGGGATGAATTTTAGCGAATTTCCGGCCCATATTTTTCTTCAAATTCCGCCACAATCTGCTGGAAATGCGTCGGCAGATAGTGCATGGCCTGAGCATGCAGGGCAGGGGGAACGCCGTAGAATGCTTCTGCGATGCTGCCCGTGATGCAGGCCAGTGTATCGCTGTCGCCACCCAGTGAGATAGCCGAACGTACGCAGTCCTCAAAGTCCGTTCCGTCCAGAAAGGCGCGGATGGCCTGGGGCACGGTGCCTTGGCAGGTGGCGTCCCATTGATAGGTATCACGAATGCCGTCGCAGGTGAAGTTCAGGTCATAGTCGAACTTCGCTTCGACGGTATTTTTTATGTCCTCCTTGCTCTTCCCATCCCGGGCCAGAAAGATGCAGAGTGCCGTAGCCTGGGCACCCTTGATTCCTTCGGGATGATTGTGTGTGCAGGCAGCCGATATGCGTGCAGCCTTCAGCGTCTCTTCCTCCGTGCGGAATGCCCATCCCACGGGGCCTACGCGCATGGCCGAACCGTTTCCGCAGCTGCCGTAAGGACGGAGCTGTCCCGTTTGCTGTCCCTGTCGGAGCCATTCACGGAAACGTCCGCCGAAGCCTCCCAGCGGACACGGGTAACGGGTGGCATAGCGGAAATAATAGGTGGCACAGTCTCCTCCGTGTAGCAGCCAGTCGGCCGTGGCGAGGGTCAGAATACTGTCGTCGGTATATCCCTTCTGCGGAGTGAGGAAAGGAAACTCTTTTGTCTTGATGTTGTGGAACTCGTAGACGCTGCCTGCGATGTCGCCAAGGATGCTTCCAATCATATTTTTTTGTTTGTATAGACACAAAGGTATGGAAATAAATGAATATGAATCGATAATGGCCGGCTTATTTCATATGATACAAAAAATCATTTATGGTGGAACCTTTTATTACAATCTTTACATATATAATTGGCATTAGAAATTTTCCCCAAGAATGCAACTATAAAAAACGAAATAAACATAGACAATGCTATATAATCGGCGATAGTTGATCTGATACCCAAATCATTTGCCCAAACAAGATAAAGCCCCGGAATAAGAAAAAGAAAGATGCACCATAATGCTATAGCAGTTCCGTATTTGTTGCTTACGGCTATGGCTGACACATTGTAACTTCCACATTTAGGGCACCAGACATGAGACTCATTTCTACTATCAACAATAGGATTTATTATCTCAACAGCTTTTTCATAATCTTTCTCGAAAACATATATTGCAATACCTGTGATAGCACCATAAGCACCAGGATTTTGGTCTTGCCCTTCATCATGCTGGCGAGAAACAATGTTATTTTCAATAAGCAGATTTGTAATCTCGTCTGCATAAATAGTAGTATCACATTTTATAAGAAGTCTTTCCTTCATATTAGAATTTACTTTTATGCCAATATACTGATATTTATATAAAAAAGCAAGATTTATCTCTAAGTCTTTATTATAAGCACTATATTTGCGATACGGACTCGAACCTAAAAAATAAAGTGATACTTTTATTTGCAGCTGTTATATTAATAGTTATTGCAACAGTCATTAAAATATACTTTACATAACTGCCTGAATAATTTAATTTTATTAGTGCAGTATTTATAATACACCGGGCTTTATATTTTGAGGAACTTGTCATAGCAAGTAGAAAATACCTTAGATAGTGAACACAGAATTATAAACTCTAAAATCAAAGTGACATGAAAACAAAGAACTTATGTGGAATACTGATGCTATTCTCTTTTTTAGTGTCGTGTACAGAACAGCAATGTATAATTCATGGTATAACTACTGGTGTAAAAGATGGTGATTATATGTATATAACTGAATATCTTGATAATACATATTTTGATTCAGCTGTAGTTATGAATGGAAAATTTACATTCAAGTTACCGAAGGCTTCAGAAGAAGATTTTTTGCCTAAAGTTATAGTTCCTGCTGTGGGCAATGAGCCAAGTGTAGCTATGGTTTTTACACAAGATTCTGAAGTGAAATACATAAGAGATAGCAATAAAGATATATTCGATATATATGGTTCTCCATATAATGATTTGTTCCGTATAGAAGGTTTTAAAATAGATTCAATAAGTCATGTGTTGGGACATCTTGATAATCTATGTTTGAAGGATTCTACTTTGACGCAGGAACAGAAGGATTCAATAACTTTAAAAATGAATGAACTCATAAAAGAAGACTCCATTCTCAATATTCAAAGTATAGAACGTAATATTGATAATCTTGTGGGGGCTTATCTATTATACATAAACAGACATTCACTGAACAAAGAAACATTTCAGAAGCTTTTTGAAAGACTTCCCAAGAAGTTCGCATCATCAAAGCATTTTGATGATGTTAGAAAATAACCTGTCTTTTGTGAAGTTCTATGAATAACCAACAGTTTACATTATGAAAAAATACGTGATATTCTTAGTCCTGCTCATCGCAACTCTTTGTGTAAAGGCACAGCCTATTATTCCACAGGTAAATGAAAACGTGGAGCTTATGAGTATCTTGTCGCGTATGGCCGGTTTTCCGGAATATCACATGGATATGGCGGGCCAATATATAAAGGATATGGACAGCTATTTTAAGGAGAGTACTGACCATTCGGCCGTGCAGTATATGAAAGGACTTAGGAACAAGTATGGCATAGCTTATGATGCCGTCATGTCAATGGCTGTACATCTGGATAACCGGAACGGTGTTTTTTCATTGATAGAGGAAGAAGTTTCGACCTTAGAGAAAAGATGGAAGAAGGTGGATAAGGATGAATTTCTGTCTTATCTCAGCAGCTTTTATAGGGATACAAAATTCAATGAATTCTTTCTGGCCCATAAAGACCTTTATGAAAGGGGCATCAAGTCTTATCAGGATAATGTCATCAGTCATTTTGATATAGACTGGTATGCTGATTTCTATGGAAATGAACCTCAGGAAACTTTTTCTGTGATAATCGGTTTCTGCAATGGAGGTGGAAACTATGGAGCAGACCGGCAAATAAAAGGACATAAGAAGGAGGTTTTCGCTATTGTGGGTTATTACGTGAATAAAGAAGGTATGCCCATGTATAGCAAAGAATATTTGCCGACGCTGATTCATGAATTTAATCATTCTTTTATCAATCATTTTCTGGATGAAAACAAATATCCTGATTATGTAAAAGAACTGGAGCCGGCTGCCACGGATTTGTTTAATTCTTCACGTTGGAGTATGGCGAAACAAGCGTATGGCAATTGGAAGACCGTGATAAACGAATCACTTGTCCGTGCGGCTGTTATCTGTTATATGCTGGACAAAGACTACAAGCCGGAAGAAATAAAAAATGAACTGTTGGAGCAGGTGCAACGAAATTTCAGATGGATGCCGGAACTGGTGAGCCTGCTGAGAAAATACGAAGAAAGACAGGTAAAATATGGTAGTTTTGAGAATTTCTATCCGAGGGTAATAGATTTTTTCGAAGACTATGCTAAAAAGGAAAATAAAAGACTGGACGTCATAAAATCAAAGTAACATGAAAACAAAGAACTTATTGGGAGTACTGCTCCTGTTTACATTTACCTTCATCAGTTGTGATAAGGAGGACGAAGAGGGTAGAAAAATTACTGATTATAAAGAGTATGTGCTGACTGTCGCATCGGAAATGAAGCCGGGGGTAATATGGTCAGAGGGACGTGATTATCTGAAAGAAGTATATCCTGTAAAAAAAGAAAATGCAGAAGGGTGGGATGCCTTAGGGGGTATCGGCGGATTTGAATTTGAAAATGGATATGAATATAGAATAAAAATCAGCGAAACAAGTTACCTGGATTATAGCATGGGGCAACCAGCTTGGACAGAACATGAGTTGCTTGAGGTAATCTCCAAAGAGAAAAAAGCTTCGGAGGGATTACCGAAACACTTTATTCCGGAAGCATTCTATAAAGACAAATTCCTGCCTAAATACAGATATGCGGTAGAGGCTGATAACAAAGAGGTAATTGAAGAGGATTTGAAGAATAACTCTATTCTGCCATTGGACTATCACTATTTCTATTATGGCAACAGTGAAGGACCGAAATGGCTCGCAATAAAAGATGACACTAATGTATTAGGTCCTGGTCTGATAAAAAGAACCAATAAAGCTCAGGAAGAATTTCCTGAAGTATATCAGATACTACCACCCGAAGGACAAGTAAATGGTTTCATGGAATGGTCATTCCTGGATGAAGAAGGGAATGAAACAGGCTATCCTTCGTTTGATGTGTTTTTAGGATATTCTGCGAAATCAAGAGAAGCAGGAGTAACATCAAATCTTTTCTATCTGTATAAGGACCTGACAGCACACTATAAGAGCAAATACCCGGATGCAGGTGTAAAAGCGGTTGTAGTTTCTTATGCCATTGAAAAAAACTGACACAATGGTCAAGACTCCATTTCCACCTTCACTTCCTGAATGTTCCGAAGCTCATCACTGAAGTTTACTCCAATCTTGTAGACCGTACGGCTGTCCTTGGCAAAAGGTGCGGCATAGCCTTTCTCCCGAATCTGAGCCAAAGCTTCGTCTGCGCTGCCGTTCAACTTGAATTCCATGATGTACACGTAGTCCTGCGTCTGGAGTACCAGGTCAATCCGTCCGCGACTGGTGTGGTATTCCACCTGCACGTAGAAGCCCATCAGCTTGAAAATGATGTAGAGGATATTCTGGTAATGCACTTCGCGGTCACGTGCCAGCTCGTATGGAATGTCGGCAAACATAGTCTTCAACCGTTCGAAAAAATCATCCACTTTGCCCGCCATTACTTCCTCCACAAAGCACTGAATCTGGTAGGGTGACTTGCTTACGCTTACCGATGCGTAGTTGGGTAGCAGAAACTTGAAGAACCCTTGTTCCACTTCCCGGTTGGGGAAGCCTAACGTGTAGTTCTCGAACATCTTGTTGTAACCCTTGATGGTGAGGTAGCCGCTCTGGTAGATAACCGGGATCGGGTCGGTTGAGGCCGTATCAATGCTGTCCAGTACAGGCTGACTGGTGACGATGTGTTCCAGTTCTTCTATCGGATAGTGATGGAGCTTGAGCAGTTCGACGAGGTAGGTCGGTGTGCCTGTCTCAAACCAGTAGCTGCCGAACTTTTTCTTCGCAAACGTATTGAGCAGACTGAACGGATTGTACATGCCCACGGCATTTTCCGTGAAGTGATAACCGTCATAATTGGATTTCAGCTCCGCACAAGTCTCTTCATAAGTCAGGCCCGTAGCTGTAGCCAGCGCATGAATGTCTTCCTCAAAATACGTATGGATTTCCTTCTCGCTGATGCCGCAGATTTCCACGTAGCGGTCGTCCATGGAGATGTCCATCAGGTTATTCAAATCGCTGAACACGCTGACCTTGCCGAACTTGGTTACTCCCGTGAGCAGGGCAAAGCGGATACAGCCGTCCATGGATTTTAATGCTCCGTAGAAAGCTTTCAGGGTACTTCGGTATTCGTTCTGCAAGGCTTCATTGCCGATGGCCTGTAGCATGGGCTTGTCATATTCATCGATGAGAATCACCACACGGCGGCCTGTCTGTTCGCAGGCACGGCGGATGATACCCTGGAAACGAAGGGAAAGGCTTGTCTCGCTTTCCCGTGCGCCGTATCGACTTTCCCAGGTACATAGATTGTCATTCAAAATACTGGTCAGCGATTCCGGCGTATCGTATTTCTGCGTATTCAAATCCAGGTGCAGAACCGGATATACTGTCCAGTCCTTCTCCAGCTTCTCCAGTGCCAGTCCTTTGAAAAGCTCTTTCTTTCCTTGTGCATAGGCTTCAAGGGTCGACAATAGCAGGCTTTTTCCGAAGCGTCGCGGACGACTCAGAAAATAGTAACTTCCTGTATTGAACAACTGATAAATCAAGGCGGTCTTATCGACGTATTCATAACCACCCAATATCACTTTCTCAAAGTTCTGCACTCCTACCGGATATAGCTTGCTCATAACCACTGGATTTAGATTCTACTGCGAATGTAGTAATTTTCAGCGAACATTCAAACAGGCAGGAAACAGGAAACGGAAAAGTTGGCCGGAAATGTTGTTGAGTGTGGTAGCGGCTTCGGGGAAAAAGAAAAGGAACCGATCCATTTAAGGGGCGATTCCTTTTTCGTGAGAGTTATTTTTCAGTTTATTCTGCTACTTTCTTTACCACCAGCGTATGGTTATTGGTATCTCTCCATTCTGCCAGGAGGGCATACAGCTCTTTGTAATTCGACGGGGTCTGTAACTGACGGCTGACGCGCAGGCTGCGGGTCACTTTCATGCCTTCTTTCGTGGGCTGGTAGCTGAATACTACTTTTCCGCAAGCATTGCTGATTTCCTTGTTGGTGCGAGAAGTTGCTTTCATTCCTTCCGGCAGGCAGACAATGGTTTCCAGCGTGCAGTTCATAGTTTTCGGCAGAAGGATATTCTCGGGAATGGTTGTATTGGCAGCATACGCATAGAGTGTGCGGGCCGGTGTCGGGTCGTTCAGTGTCACGATTTCCCATCCTTCGGCAGGCTGCTGCAACTTTTTTTCGTCCACTTTCAGGGTGTCGGTCTGCTGCATTTCCTTGGCTCCTAAGTAAACTTCCATTGTCAGCGGTTTTCCATCCAGGCCGCTCACTGCCAGGAAGGGTTGCAGGCTGGCTTCTTCGGTACCTGTCAGGGCGACCTTTTCGGGCATCAGCTTGCTTTGGGCTACCAGCGATACGATGGTAGACAAACCTTGGTTTTCAGCTTTTGACGGGCGAAGGGTACATACGGCTACTTCCGCTTCCAGTCCGGCTGCCTGCTGCAAGGTGACATCCAGGTTCACTAATTCTGCCTGGGTGCCGTAAGCCGAACGGATAACTTCCGATGCCGGACGGAGACGGTAGCCGACATCCTGCAGTGATACGCCGCAACGGCCCAATTGATATAGTTCGGTCATGTAGCGGGCAATGGCGTTGCGGACTGCCTGCGGATTGCCTTGGATGCCTCGGGTCAGTTCGGCTACCTTTGCTTCGATAACGGAGCGGTTGCCGGGCTGGAATTGTGCTTTCAGGCTTTTCAGGGCTTCATCGTATCGTGACCAGGTTGAGGCCACGAAGACGGGCATCATGCCGCTGGCTACTGCTTGTACTTGTCCCATATTTCCTCTTGTGGAAGGATAGGCGTAAGGGCGGGGCTTCACTTCCTTTAGTGTCCAGGTGAAGGATTTCATTCCGTCTCTTTGGGCAATGGACGGCTGGGCAGAAGCGTTCAGCAGTTCATAGTGTACCGATTTTCCGGCTGGTACGTTCAGGCGGAAGGTGAATTCCTTGATGGGAGAAAGTTCTTTGACCGGACAGCAGACATCAAGTTCCGGCAGGTAACCGGCTTTGCTTACAATGGAGTAATCCAGCACGATGGTGGCACCTAATTCAAGTCCGGTGTGCACCACGACCATTTCTTTCAGTTGGTTGTAGGCCGGTGCGTTGGCAGCTGCGGCAGGCAATACCTCTACGAAGGCATTGGCGGGTGTCTGAACCACGGTGCCATCTTTCTGGCGGGTGTAGGACGCGTGAATCTCCAGCTTCTGGAAGTCGGGGTTATACACGATAAATGTTTCTCCGTACAGGCCGTTCATGGCGGCATGGGTGAACAGGGTGAGTTCCTTCTGCACCCGCATCTCCTGACTGCCGTCGGCACGCAGGGTGTACGTTTTCGAGAGTTTGCGGAATTCTGCTTCCGATGCGGCTCTGGCCGGCAGTACAGCCAGCAAAAGCATTCCTATGATTCCTATGTAGATTGATAATGTTTTCATTACGCTTCGTTTCTTGTTAAATCCTCGTATGAGTGGTTATTTCTTTACCACAATGTATTCTCCATATCCCTTGGCTGTGTTCACCGCATTTCGGAAACTTTCCCAGTCGGATGCTTCGTAGACCCGCTTCTTCAGGCGCAAGGATGTTTTCACATGCAACTGGTTGCCGTTTTGGCCCATGTATCCGGTGAATCCGGCACCTGGCCCGTCCATCTGGTCCTGCTTTTCCTTTCCTTGCCATTCGTATCCTGCAGGAAGTTTCAGGTTTTCTTCCATTTCCACCAGACGGGAGCAGCCGTCCTTGAAGCCGTAGGCCCGTTTCTCCAGGCTGGTATCTATCCGCAGGTAGGAGAGGACTTGCGTGTAGAGGTTATTCAGTACGAAAGGTTTGAAAACCATTTCTCCCTGGTCGCCTTTCAGTGCATATTCCGGAATCTCGTAGCGGAACGTAATCTGGATAGGGGCGCGCTGGTAGTCTTTCGGTGTCCGTCCGTAGTCCACGCTTTTCAATCGGGCTTTGGGCGATACGTTCAGCAACTGGCGTTCCATGGTATGTGCCCATTCGCTCTGAAATCCGGTGGTGAAGATGCGGCGGATGTTGCTGTCGCTCTGTCCCTCAGCTTCGATGGTGAAGGTACCTTTCAACGTGCCTTTTTCATCGAGGGTGTTCTGTGCCTTGATACGTACGTAATGGTTTTCCGGGTCGGAGATAGGAGTCAGGCACAGGTCGGTGCCTTCCGGTGTGCCCGGCAGGTAATTTTGCTGCTGTTCGGCACTGCTCCACAGTTCCCGGCAGAAAGGTACCCACGTGGGGTCGAGCGGCATCATTGTGCCGTCACTGAGTTTCACTACGGCCACGCAGTGGTTGAAATGGTCGGCCGGAATGGTCTCCACCCGGCTGCCTGCCATGGTCATGGCCGGAAAGGCTTCGAATCCTGCCATCCGCAGGAACGCAATCAGTGTGCCGGCAATGTCCTTGCACACCCCGCAGCGGTCGGTATAATTCATCTTCAGGTTGTGCAGGGTGAATCCTTCTCCCTTTCCCATGGAGATACCTGCATAACGGATGTTGTCGGCCACCCAGTGGGTGAGTACCGCCACTTTTTCCAGTTCGGTTTTTTTACCCCGAATGAGTTCGTCTACTTTCTTCTGGGCTTCCGGAATGGCGGTGAAACTGCCGTAGTCTTCGTTGACTCCGTAGAACCAGCGTGACTTCTCTTTCCAGTCGGCGGTGGTAGACATCATCAGCTTCGGTGCGGCGTCATAGAAATCGACCATATTTGGTTCCCGACGGAAGGGTAGGATGGCATCTTTAGCAAAGGTATAGACTTTCCGTCCGTCTTCGTAGCGCATGGAGGAAGCGCAGCTGCCCTGATAGAACTGGAATTGCATTTCTTTTTCGGCCGGCAGACTGACGCGGTACACTTTGCGCAGGGTGGGATCGGCCGACCAAAAGGGCACGATGTCGTAGAACTGTCCGCGCATGGGCGGGATAAAGCGGGAGTCGTCGCCTGACTGGGGTGCATCACTCAGCAGGGCATACGTGAATCCTTTCTTGTCGATTTCATAGTCGATGATGTCGCCCGGTTGCAATGCACCCAGTTCCAGCATAATCTGGCGGGCTCCCCAGTAGATAGCTCTGGCCGGAGCGGCGTAGTCACAGGCCTTGGTTACATCGACCGATGTATATGTTCCGTCGGCATGGTAGATGGTCACTCGCTTGAAAGTAGCAGCTGCCGTCAGCGGGTCGTAATCGTATTTCAGTATCCGTTGCTGCAAGGCTCCGGCAGTTGTCTGCACCCGTACAGCCCGGCAGACCGCAAACGAACCTTGTCCGGTGGGTTCCACCGTCACACTGGTACTGTCTAGTAAATTCACACAAGGATAATCGGCATATTGTTTATCCAAAGAAACTGCCCCGTCGTTTCTCCACGACTGGGCATGTACGGCCGTCCCTCCTCCTATCAGGATGGCAGCACCTACAAAAAATAGTTTTGTCTTTTTCATATTTTTCTGATAGATTGCCTGGTAAAAAATAACGGTCTTAAAGGTAGGTATTCTTGTGTAGCTGACCTAACGATTAAGGGATTTATTTTTGATAAATGTCTCTGTAATTGGGAAGGGATGGAGTTATTGATAAAAGGTATGATTCCCAAATTTTGGGGACGGTTTTTAGTTATTAAACATGAAATGGAAGAGAAATATGCAGTAAAGTCGTATTTCTCAGAGAATTTCCTAAATTTGCAACAGACGAACTGTAAATTTGAAGACCGAAATGAGGGCAGTTATACAAAGATGGATAATCTGTTTGTGCGGAGGGATGCTTTTTCCTTTTGCCGAAGCGCAGGTTGTGCAGCGGGGGGTGGTGCTGGAAATGAACAGTGGAAACCGTCTGCTGGCAGGGGTGGAAATCAGGGCGACCGGTGCGGCTCCGTCCGACAGCGACCAGGAGGGGCAGTTCGTCTTGTCATTTGTATCTTCTCTGCCGGGCGACCCGTTGCTGCTGGACGGGGTATATAAGAAAGGTTTTGAAATGGTAAACCGGGAGAAGGTGGATAACTGGAACCTTTCGTCGGATGCGGTGCTGAAAATCGTTTTGGGGCGTACGGAGATGATTGATGCACTGCGGAAAAAATATTATCAGATAGGTGTCTCTGCCAGTGAGCGGGAATATCATGCAGCGCTGGTGGAACTGGAGACTCGCCGGAAACTGCAACGGCTCACTGACGAGGAGTATGTCCGGAGGGTGGATTCTTTGTCGCAGGTGCAAGTGACCTTGAAGCGAAGACTGGAGGTGTATGCCATGAGGTTTGCCCGCCTGAACCGTGATGAACTGGAACGAACAGAGCAGCAGGCGCTGGAGTTGCTGGATAAGGGTGACATGGAAGGAGCTATCCGCTTGTATGAGTCCATGCATACGGATTCAGTGCTGGCACAGCGTGTGGCCGGAAGGCAGGCTGCCGATGCGGATGTGCAGCTTTTGCTGCCTTCATTGGTGCACAGTTTTGAACTGATGCGGCAGACGGGCGATGTGGCGGGCTGTGATTCGGTGGCCCGCTTGATTTTGGAAGCAACACGGGAGATGGCTCCACGACTGACCGTGACGGAGTGGATGTGGAACAGTGGAAAGAAAGAGTCTGCCATCGACCGATATGGCCTGCTAGTCAAGGAAGCGCAGACGGTGGCCGAGGTGGAACAGATAGAGGTCAGTCTGCAACGTTGCAGGCAGGATGTGAAGTGGCCTAAGAAAATAAAGGAGAAACTGAAATTACTGGAAGAACGGATTCTAGCTCGTCGTAACTGGGCTCGAATCAAAGAAAATAGTTGGAAAAATGAGAAGTAAGCTGGTAAAGGTTTTTATTGCATCGTCGGCTGAGTTGGATCAGGACAAAACGATGTTTGATGTGTATTTTTCGGACAAGAACAAGCTGTATCGGAAAAAGGATATTGAGTTTGACCACCGCACCTGGAAGGATTTCTGCAGTTCGCTGAACGACGGTCGCCTACAGGATCGCTACAATGCGTACATCCGTGAATGTGACCTGGTGATTTTCTTGTTTCACACACGCCTGGGAAAATATACGCGTGAAGAGTTGGAAGTGGCTTTGGCTGCTTTCCGGGAGAATAAAGAACGTCCGCAAATCTTCATTTATTTTAAGGAAGAAGGTATTGAGGATGAGGCGCTGACCAATTTCAAGCAATACTGTGAGCATACATTGGGTCACTTCTGCGATGTGTACACTACACCGGAAGACTGGCGGGTTAAATTTGACCGTCAGCTGGCTATACTGGAGCAGGAAGGAGTAATTCGTGTTCCATCAACCGAGGAGAAAATGCTGTATAGACTGAAGTTTACCTTGTCGTATGTAGTAGCTCCGCTGATTGTGATGTGGCTGGCATTTAAGGCTTTCTTCTATTTTACCCCAGTAACTACGACGGTTTGCCTGAGCGATCAGACAGTTTCCGCACTTCCATTTGAGGGGGCAGACATTACGCTGACTTATTCTGACAAGAGCGAGACCTGCCACGTGGAGCAGCTGACCGATGAAGCGATTTTCAAGGAGATACATTCCCGTTATCTGGATACTCCGGTGCAGCTTTCAGTCACTGCTAAAGGATATGAACCGGTGGACACGGTGATGGAACTGGAAAAGAGACTGGTGGTAAACATACGTCGCGACAAGAGTCTTTCAGTGGTGTTCGGCACCGTGAAGGATGAAGCGAACCGTCCGCTGGCAGGTGTGACCATACAGGTGCTCGACTTACAGACCGTTTCGGATGAAATGGGAAATTTCCGCTTGTCGGTTCCTCTGGACAAACAGCAGGTACAGCAGCGGGTACAGGCCTTCAAGAAAGGATATGAATTATGGGATTTCACCGGTCCGGTGTCCGATAAAATCCCATGGAAAATCATTCTTCGCAAATAAAAGTTACTTGGTATAGAGCCCGTTGCTGTGGTATTCTTTCAGGGTGTACAGCAGTAGGGCATCATTCGGCTGGGAGCCTGCCTTGTATTCCAGCCCTTCCTTCAGCAGTTCCTGTGCTCCCGGTTGTGAAAGTTTGCTAAGCAAATCGCCCTTGGCCAGCTTGACGACAATAGGGTAGGTGGCGAAATACTGCGGATACAGCGATTTCATCTCCTCGGCTATGGCGGAAGCTTCTTCCAGGTAGTGCAGGGCCTGCTGGTTATCGCCATTCTGATAGTAGTTCACACTGACGTTCATCGTGATGAGCATGTAGTTCGTTCCTAACTGTGCTTTGTTTTGTGCATATAGGTCTTTCATCAGTGTGTAGGCTTTTAGTTGTTCCTTCAGTGCCTGCTTGTATTTTTTCAGTTTGCTATAACCCAGGGAAAGGTTGTTGTAGGTGCTGCATGTATTTGCTTTGAGTTCGTTGTTGTGGGGATATTTCTTCAGTTCCTTTTCCCGTCCTTCTTTTACGCGTTCCAGGTATTTCAATCCGAGTTCATAATACCCGCCGCATACCAGTGCGACTCCCATGCTGCTTTCTACACTCAGGTTTTGGTATCCCCAGGCCGATTGTATGGAATAGAGGGCATCGAGTTCAAGAGCTTCCTGGGCGGCTTCCTGGTTTTTAGATTCTGCAATCAGTACGTCAATGTATTTGGCTCGTGCATAAAGATTTTCCTGGGTAAACTGGGAACTGCTGGATTCACTTAGTTTCTTGGTGTATTGGTAGGCTTTGACCAGGCTGCGCCGTTCTTCTGGCTGGTTGCCTTTTCGCGAATAATAAGTGGAATACATCATCTCCAGATTGTGCAAGGCGTTGATTTTAAAATCGGGTGAAAGAGAAGTGAACTCTTGTTCGATTCTCGTTCTCAAAAGTTCTGCTCTTTCTGGGAATGCGTCGGTTTCGGAATCTACACTCAGTTGCAGGTAGACGATGTATCGTTGCAGGAACTCAGCTGCTTTGGTAATCGGATTTTTCTGGTAAAGTACTTCTGCTTTTGTGTATGCCTCAGCAGCTATTTTATAAGCATCTTTCATTTGACCGGCATTCATAGCAAAATCCAGTAGCATATCCAGGTAGTTCAGTTCGATGGAAATTCTCTTTTCCTCGTCAAGGTCGGGGTCGTTGAGGCTGATTTCTTTGATTTTTGCTGCAGTCTGACGGGCCTTCTCCAAATCTTCCTTTTGGGAATAAAGCCTCATCAGTGAAGTATAGGAATCTAGAAGAGAACCTTTCTGTATCCGGATAAACAGCTGATTGTCACTAACGGCTATTTGTTCTTCAAGGTTTTTGATATTGCTCAAATATACCTCTTCTGCCTGTTTCCATTCATGTATGGCTTCGAGCAGGTAGGCCGTCTGGTGAAGCGTGATTTGCATGACGGCCAGATAGTCGCCCGATGGCATGGCTTCTTGTGCCTGTTGCAGGATTTCGAGTGCCTGCTGGTTGTATTCGAAGGCCTTGGAGTAGTCTTTTCGGATATTGGTGGCAATGAGTGTCTTCAGATTAAGAACCTGAATAAGCGATTTTTCATCGAATGCCAGTTTCTGACAGCGGTCTGCCCATTCTTCCAGGTCTTGTTCTCCTAAGGTGATTTTTTGTAGGACGTATTTTAGGACGTAGGAAAATCGGTCGGGCAATATTTCTGCAATCCACTTGTAGGTGTCATAAGCTTTCTGCTCATTTTCCTTTCCTCCGGCCAGTGCACACAGGTCGGCGTAGCGATACATGCGTTCTGCCAGCAAATCAATGTCTTCATCGGCTTGTGTGCGTTGCTGTAGCTTTTGGCGGGCCTGAACAATCAAGCCGGAATTGTTATATAATTCTATTGCCTCTGTCAGTTTGCCATCCTCTACCAGTTTCAGCACTTGTTTCTCTATTTGGGTTATATCGTCGGGGTTGATTCGGGCAAATTTCTCGGCATACTTGTCCAGCATGTTCATGAAAGTGTGGTTTTCTTCTGCCAGTTCTTTCAGTCGTTGGGCTCTTTCTGCTTGCGTAATTTTCTGCTGGGCGTACAAATGGTTGATTTCCTGTACTGTCTTATTGCGAAGCTTGGAAAAATGTGCTATGGCAATGGCGTAGTAGTGATTCTTTTGTTCTTCGATGGTACCTTCCGGGGCCATGACAATGTCCAATGAACGCTTCTCTGAAAGAATCCAGCCGTTGAGCATGTCGCTGTTGACGACTTCGTACCCTTTCTTGTAGGCTTGTGGAGAACTGATAGCTGTGCCTGCTTTGTGATTCAGAAAATGAAAGCAAAATTCCCCATTATTGTCTGTATCAGTAGCAGGTGCACCGATGGCCATTAGTTGTACTCCGGGCAAGGGGGTATGTTGTGAGTTGAAAATGCGTACGTTGCCTTTTTGTGAAACTTGCGCTGAAAGACTGACAGAAATTAGCAGTGCCGTACAGAAACAGGTAAGAGATGGTGTGTTTATCATAGATTTCAGTTTTATTGTGTGTGATGTCTTTTGAAAATGATTTGACTGTGGATAAAGATAGGCATTATTTGTAAAACCGGTAATAGTCGGCTCTTATTTTTTTGAACGACAAGAGATAAGTGGTATAATTTTCAGTATATTTGTTGGAGGCATTGTTTATTTAAATATAGAAGATATATGAAACACATCCTGATTCTTTTGTGTGCCCTGCTGGGCCTGGGCAGTTGCCAGAGTGGTAACAGCACTGAGATAGACAACCGGACGGTACAGACGTTCGACGTACCGCGTTTTATGGGGAAGTGGCACGAAATAGCCCGTTATGACCACCGCTTTGAAAAGGGCATGACCCGTGTAACGGCCACATATACCTTGCTTTCCAACGGACGCATTGAGGTGCTGAATGCGGGATACAAAGATGGAAAGTATAAGGAAATCAAGGGAAAGGCCAAACAGCCCGATCCGAACGACCCCGGCAAGTTGAAAGTTTCGTTCTTCCTGTGGTTCTATGCCGATTATTACGTGCTCGATATTGACCCGGACTATCGCTACGTGCTGATAGGCAGTAGCAGCGATAAGTATCTCTGGATTATGAGCCGCGAAGAAACCCTGCCCGACGAAGTACTTCAGGAATTGATAGGTAAGTTGCGCCAGCGCGGGTATGACACGGACAAGTTAGTGTTTAATAAATGAGAGGATATGGGAAATAAAAGAGTCCCTCTGCTTCACATTGCAGCGAAAGCAGGGGGACTCTTATTTATTTCGATAAAGAAGTCAGGTTTGTTTTTCAGGCCCTGAATCCAATGCGACGGATGGGCTGCGGTTCCAGTTTCACTACCTGCTTGCCGCGGAGACGATTACCTGCCTTTACGACATCTTCCTGGGTGATAGTACGGAACAGGAAGGTATTGTCGGGAATAGAAGGTTGCGACATGATACGCTGGGCCATGCATTTGATGATACCCTGCTCAATCAGGTTGTGCAGCCAGCGTCCGTTGCCGAAATACTCATCGCGCTGGGCGGTGGCTTCCACAATCAGGGTATACAGTTCCTTGTCCGCTTCGGAAGTCAGTTGGAAATTGCGTTTCTGCAAGAGACGGTGTGCCATTTCCATCAGCTCGTCCGCATTGTAATCGTCAAAGTAGAACTGGAGAGGGAAACGTTCCTGCAAGCCGGGGTTGTTACGGAGCATCTGCTGCATCTTGTCCTCGTAGCCAGCCAGGATGATAATCATGTCGGGATTGGGTTCTGAGAGCACAGTGAGCAGGGCGTGAATCACCTCTTTCCCGAAATCTTTCGTTTCTTGTTTCGTGGTAATCAGGGTGTAGGCTTCGTCGATGAAGAGTACGCCTCCCCGGGCTTCCTCAATGGCTTGCCTGATGTGTTTTTCTGTTTCACCAATGTATTCGCCCACCAGTTTTGTGCGGCATGTTTCTATGGTATGTCCGCTGGAAAGCAGCCCCATCTGGTGATACAGCTGTCCGATGAGTTTGGCCACCGTCGTCTTTCCTGTACCGGGATTGCCTAAGAACAGCATGTGGTGGCGGTTGTCCAGTTCCGTGTCGAGCCCTAATTCCATACGCCGCTTCATGAAGGCGGCCATCATCCGGGCCTCCTGCAAGTCTTCCTTCAGGCGGGTCAGTCCTACCATCTCCTGCAGGGCTTGTTCGGCATCCGATGGCATGTTGTCTTCGGGCAGGGGACTATCTTCTTCGGTATGCGGAAGCGGCTGTTCTTCATCAAACGGTAAAGGAAGATCATCTACCGGAAAGGCTTCGCTTGGGTCATCGGTTTCCGCCTTGTCGGGTGTATAGATGGTGTTCTCTTCCGTAAAGATGCGGCTCATTGCTGTGCTGCATCTGCGCAACTGATAGGTACTGTCCATTGTGCCGTAGAAGATGAAGATAGGGCCAGAAGAAACTTTCTGTTCCATCAGGTTTCCTAACAGGTCGAGCAGGTTGGATTCCTGTCGGGTGTACTCCTTGTAGGGCACTTCCACCAGCACCACTTTTCGGGTGTCCATCTTCTCTTGTAGGACTTTCCATTGCAGGGAACCCTCCAGCAATTCTTGTAGGGAGAAATGGTTGCAAAGAGCGGTTTGCTTTTCACAAAAATGAAGGGCCAGCAGGCGGGCGGCATATTTGCGAGCCTGATTGCCTGAAACAAGCAGGTGAGGTACGGCAAGCTGATGGCTGTCGAGCGCATACAATGTTTCGAGGAACTGCCGGATGAGGTTCGAGTCACATTGTTCCTGGTGCATCCAGGAGAACAAGGGCAGGAAACAGAAGGTCTCGGCAAAGTATTTTTCTTCAGGGCGGGTCTGGAAATCCTCCACCTCGGTCTTGTCCCAGCATTCGTAGCCGGAATAGAGTTCTAAGAGTGTCCATCCCACCGGGCGTCCGTTGCGGTAGACATAGATACGGTAGAGTCCGGCTTCCCATTCTTCTTCAGAGAGGATGTCGAACCGTACTTTTCGGGACTTTTTCCCTTTCAGTGAACGGGTATCACAGCCCAACAGGCGGTATTCGCAGGAATACACCCGGATAGAAAGTTCCTGGGCATCGGTAAAACCATCGGGATGAGAGATTTCCACGGCGAGGTGGTTGTGAGCATATTCGGGAGCACAGAGATCTTCAATAAAGGTGCGTGTAGCACGTAACATGACATTTTTCATATACAACAAACGAATTTTAAAATGAGAAAATAGAAATAGATAAAGATAGAAGCTTACGGACACAGAAGGTCCGTAGCAGCGTAGATTCCCTCTCGTTTCCCCATCGAAAGAGAGGTGCGCAGCTAGTACGTCAAAGAGCACAACAATCCCGGCCTCCTTGTCGGAAGCAATAATTCATTCGATTCCTATGCTGAGAAAAATCCGGTCAGGACCTCAGCGGAACGTAACGAAAACTTTGTGTGACATCTTTAACGATCATTTGTTGTATCACTACTGTCCCGTAAAAGTGGATAAATAGTTCTTTGAAATTATTGAAATATAGT